>Ga0183098_10191_pt1 | contig 201227 bp, 197 predicted proteins | sample BioMet9_FD_128884 | JGI IMG/M metagenome (GOLD analysis project Ga0183098, IMG submission 128884) | Microbial communities from bioreactor (seeded with sewage sludge) at Lawrence Berkeley National Lab, California, USA - Biofuel... | ecosystem: Engineered > Bioreactor > Anaerobic > Unclassified ...
CATAATAAGAGTTATCATCACCTTTATATATGACGGAATCGTTCTTATCACGCTTAATTTTTCCTTGTTTTATTAATTTTTCTTTCTCAGATCTGATACGCTCAATAAGTACGGAAGCAGGTTCATCATTTTGATCTTGTGGTACGAGTTTTCCCCTAATGGCAAGGTCAAGAATTTTGGCTTTTGTAATAGAAATGGTACTTTTAAGTTCGTTAATTCTTTTGGTTATGTCATCATTTAATGAAAGTGAGCGATTTGCAAAATCAACAATTCGTTTTTGTTCATATAGCGGAGGTATAGGATACAGCCAGTTTTCAATATCTTTTTGTCGGATTGACGGTGAGTTATCACCCTTCATAAATTGATTCAATCCGTTAATAATATATCCCGATGTCATAAGCAAAAAAAGATATTGTGCATCAACTAACGGCAGTGGATTACAAATATAGAAACCTGTCGAAGCAATACAAGTTGAAAGTTGTTCGTCAATATATGCAATGTTTTCGAGGTATGGCCTTACCATAGAAAAAATAATACATCCATTTTTTAGCTTTCTACTTGCACGGCTAGGAGCTTGGCTACTCAGTATTTTCTTTGGACTTAAAACACAATGTCTTTTGTTATCGATAGAATCTATATCTATATATTCAAAAAATTTCCCGTCTGGTTTTTTTGATTCCATACCCCAAAAGCACGAATATCCTCTGCACCAAATCCATCCATCTGGTATCTCAAATGGTATCTCATTTTCAATACATTTAACTGTGCCGTCCTGAAACTTCTCATAATGCAAATTATAGGATAACACTTATTTGACAGCATTTTTGTTTTATTAAAAAAAGTCTTTTTGGTAACTGCTCAACGGATTATTTTGTGCGTAGTCCGGATAATGTTCAATATAGTGGAATATTTTATACAGTGTACTAAAATATTCCATTGGCAGATAATTAAGTCACGGTGTCTGATGGTTTATAAATACGGAATATAGCTATTATAAGTATATTTTGGTTTATGTTTTTACGTGACGGGCGAACAAGAGAGTAAAACATGCGTGTAAAGTATTTACTACCGGGAATGTATTATATCATTTGATGTAATCAGCAAGATATCGTCAAACTGATTGAAAGCGTGGCTTAATATTTTAAACCTTAATCAATAGGTGAGGAAAGTTAATCCTGAAATTAAGTATAATATTTTATTAATGCTATAATAAAAAAAGAAAGAAAAAATGGTTAGGAGGGAAAGATATGGCTAGAATTAAAGGACATTCAAGTTTGGGAGATTTTGACAGGGAAGATACCAATAAAAGTGATGGCCAGCATTTTTATGGACATGATGGAGATAACGGAAAGACCGATTGGTACAGAGAAGATGGCACACTTGATTCAACTTCTGATACCCCGTCAGATAATGATGATGATTAACAGATAGTGGATTTCATTAAAAAGTAAGTCTATCAAAAATTGTTTTTTTGATAGACTTACTTTTTTTTGTTCACTAAATTTTTTTGAAGCGAAACCATTGGCTTAATGTTGATGATGTTTACAAGCCATTGCTGTACCCAACGGCTATTGCAAAGGAACATGGTAACATTGAAAAAAGAAAAGAGCATTAGCGAGCTCAATGGGAACTACAAAACCGGTGGCTCTTTTTTGCCGCATTGAGAACAATCTTTTTGCTAGTGAAAATGGTAGAATATAGGCAAAAAGAATGGGGATGATTTTCTATGACCAACACACATAAGAAATCTATTAATCTGATGTCAGTTAAAATGTTATCTAAAATTTTAGAGGACGGACATGCAACTTTGCTTGTTGGTCGTGCCGGTATTGGGAAAACCACAACGGCACTCCTTGCTTCTCAAGACGTAGCTAAGATGGGTAAAAAAGTATTATATATTTCTCTGGAAATAGACAAGCACAATATGGAAGAGCATATTGCTAAGACATATGGTGCTACAGCCTTGAAGAATATAGTTGTTGTAGACAGCATTGAATGGAATGAAAAAGCTGCACTCGCTTTTGTGGAAAAAGTAGGTGCAACTACTGATAATCTTGGTTTGGTTGTTATTGATTACATGCAGTTGTTTAATACAGAGCCTGGCGTTATGGAAAAATTGGACGAGATGGCTAATAAATTAAAGTGCCCAATATTAACGCTGGCGCAGATACCTGGTCCAAGAGATCCACTTGGCAATAAGAAGCCATTACGCAAAGATGTAGATTCAAACCTGCTCAAAGGGGCAGCTAGGGTTATTGGTTTGTATAGACAATCTTTTTATACCACTAACAGAAACTTTGTTGATGATATGGAGTTTTTGCCACTATGATAACAAGAGCTAAGCTGGTGCTCAGAGCTGGGGATTTTATATATAAATAGATAACATCTAAACATACAAGCAAATAATAGGAATATATTGCTATAACCTTTGAACTGATTAGAATCCTACCTCATTAATAGTTGACAAATGGCAGTACATTGTATAAACTTTGCTATAGAAATGTAAGAGGAAGGAGCAATAAAATGTCAACAGATACTTCCATGACCATAAGAATGGATTCTAAGCTAAAAAAAGAAGCAGAAAGTATTTGCCAGGATATGGGCATAACATTTTCTGCTGCAATCATGATTTTTACAAAAAGAATGGTCAAAGAAAAAGGGATACCGTTTAAACTAACTGCTGATCCATTTTACAGTGAGGAAAACATAAAAAAATTAGAAGCTGCAGCTCGAAGAATGGATGAGGGAAGATATGTAGTACATGAAATACCGGAGAAATACGATAAGTGATAGTTGCTTGGGATGAAGAAGCCTGGGCAGGATATCTTCTTCTGCTATTTAGAATAATTGACGATCGTTTAGAAATAATTCAGTGTAGAGCTCATTATGAGGATAAATAAAAATATTAATAGTTGTTAAAAAGAGAGCCTTCGGTAATTCTTACCGGAGGCCCTCTTTTGCTATGGTAAAGCTATAAAATAATGATTTGTCACAGATATGGCACCTTTTTATCACACCGAAAACAATCTTTTTACTTATGAAAATGGTAGAATATAGACAAAAGGAACGGGGATAAGCTTTCATCCAAAAACCCAATAATTACTTTAATTAAAAGAGTTTTTATTGTATAATAACTGCCATACGTTTGAAAAGACATTAGGGTTAAAGCACTAAATGTTTTATTAAAGGAAAGTTTGGAGAGACACAGCAATGAACATACTGGACAACTTAGCACAACGTATTAAACAATGCTCAGAAGAAGTGGATAATCGCAATAGAAATAATCTCCTTTTATTTTCTCAAGGAACTTTATTTCTTACTGCCATTACGATTTGCATGAGCTTTATTCTGCCATATTATCATTGGATGCTGCAGCCTCATGCAGCCTTATTCGTTTATAGTATTGTATTATTCTTTCTGGCTAAATATTGCCTGAGAAATAAGACCAAGCAAATTAGGACCATACAGTACTTGCTTTTTACACCCTTGATGATTGGCGGCGTGTTGGTAAGCTCTGCTCTTGATCCAACCAAGCCTGGTGTTACCGCCATACTTTTTATTTGTATTTTGCCTTTGTTTATGCTTGATAATCCTTGAAAAATTATAGGATACCAACTGGCTTTTGCCGGTATTTTTGCAGTCAGTGCTTATTATTTTAAACCTTATGACGTGTTTGTGGATGATATGTTTTATTTTCCTGTTTATATGGCTTATATCATAGGTACTACCATTTTCGTTTTAATGGAGAAGGTTTCCGGCGTGGAGAATTATCTTCTGGCCCGTACAGAAGCAGAGCATGATAATCTGACTGAGCTGTATAATCGTGCTTCCGGCGAAGCTAAAATAAACCAGCTGCTACGACAAAATGTCCCAGGGACTTTTGCTATTTTGGACATTGATGATTTTAAAATGTTTAATGATAATTATGGACACCAGACCGGTGATGAGGTGCTTCGCGTCTTGTCCGATGTCATGCATTCCGTATTTCGTTCCTCTGATATTTTGTGGCGCCTTGGCGGCGATGAATTTGCTATTTATGCAGTAGACATGACAGATCCAGAGATTTGCAAACAGAGATTTGCCAAACTAATGCAAAAACTGGATAAAATAGATATACCACAGGCTTCTACCTTACATATTAGTATCAGTGTTGGCTGTACGATTTGTACGAGTAAGCAGCTGGAGTTTAGCGGGCTTTATAAGAGCAGTGATGATGCGCTCTATGAGTCCAAGAAATATGGCAAAGGGCAGCTAACTATAAAATATCTTTGATGCATAGCTTTATGCTCATAAAGAAAACCGGTTACAGGGAAAACCCTGTAACCGGTTTTTGTCTTACGAAGATAAACAAAATTTTCTGAAAATTATACTTGACAAAAATACTCCACTTTGCTATCTTTAAAGAAGGGTGATAGGTTATGTTAATTACAAGAGAAACGGATTATGCTTTACGTATCCTTAGGACACTGCAAAATGAAAAGCAACTAACAGCTGCAGAAATAGCCAAGGAAGAGCAGATTCCACAGCAGTTTGCCTATAAAATTCTCAAGAAACTTAAAACTGGACATTTGGTGAATATCTATCGTGGCGTTACAGGTGGTTATGCTTTGGCGGTGGATTTACGAAAAGTTTCTTTGTATGATTTGATTGAACTTGTGGATGGGGGAGAAAAGCTGGCACATTGCATGCAGCCGGGGTATCAGTGCCAGTGGCGTAAGGCTAGGGGCAACGCTACCTGTAAGGCTCATGTAAATTTGCTGCATATTCAACAAGAATTCGTTAAAAAAATGCAAGGATATAATTTGTATGATATTTTGTTTAAATGATTTTTTTCGGAGTTAAACTAGACAAAAAAAGTCCAGTAAAGATTTAATAACAAAGGAGGTCAGTAGTATGCAATTTACGACTAGTGCAGAACAAGAAGCTTTACGACAAAAGGTACGTGCTTGGGCCGAGGAGGTTGTGAAACCACATGCGTTCCTCAACGATCAACAAAATATTTTCCCCAAGGAGGCTGTTAAAGAACTTGGGAGTATGGGACTAATGGGTATACCCTATCCCAAGGAATATGGTGGGGCAGGCTTGGATGTTTTGAGCTACGCTATTGCCGTTGAAGAACTGGCACGAGTGGATGGTGGCGTAGGAGTTATCCTTTCCGCACATACCAGCTTGGGCACTTATCCTATTGCTGCCTTTGGTACAGAGGAACAGAAAAAGAAATATTTGGTACCCTTGTGCAATGGTCAGCATTTAGGTGCTTTTGGCTTGACTGAAATCAATGCCGGTTCCGATGCCGGTGGTACAGAAACTACTGCCGTGGATAAGGGCGACTATTATCTTCTTAATGGCAACAAGATATTTATCACCAATGGTGGAGAGGCAGACACCTACGTTGTTTTTGCAGTTACTACACCTGACATTGGTACTAAAGGCATTAGTGCCTTCATTGTAGAAAAGGGCTGGAAGGGTTTTAGCTTTGGTGAGCATTATGATAAAATGGGCATTCGTTCCAGTGCTACCTGCGAGTTGATTTTCAATGATGTGAAGGTTCCTAAGGATAATCTTTTGGGCAAGGAAGGTCAGGGCTTTAAGATTGCTATGTCTACCTTAGATGGCGGACGTATTGGTATTGCGGCTCAGGCTTTGGGAATTGCACAAGGAGCTTTTGAGCAGGCAGTAAGTTATGCTAAGGAACGTGTACAATTTGGTAAACCAATCGGTTTCCAGCAAGCTATTTCCTTTAAGATAGCAGATATGGCTACTAAATTACGTACTGCCAGACTACTGGTTTACTCTGCTGCTGCTTTGAAGCAAGAGCATGCACCTTATGGCATGGAGTCTGCTATGGCCAAGCAATATGCTTCCGATATCGCATTGGAGGTAACCAATGACGCTCTCCAAATTTTTGGTGGTACAGGTTATCTGAAGGGTATGGAAGTAGAGCGTATGTATAGAGATGCTAAGATTACCACTATTTATGAAGGTACTAATGAAATTCAAAGAGTGGTTATCGCTGCCCATGTTTTAGGCAAACCGCCTAGAGAAGCTGAAGGAACTAAGAGCATACGCAAAAAGGCTGCTCCTATTACCGGTATTCGCAAGCATCATATTTTCAAAGAAGGCACGGCCGAAGAACAAGTTGCCGAGCTGGTTGAGCTGCTAAAGAAGGATGGTTATGACTTTAGCGTAGGCATTCCCCAGGATACTCCTATTGTTAAAGCAGAAAGAGTTGTCTCTGCCGGCAAGGGTATCGGCGAGAAGAAAAACATGAAGCTTATAGTTGAACTGGCTCAGGCTGCAGGTGCTGCAATTGGTTCCAGCCGTCCTGTAGCAGAGACCTTGCAATATGTGCCTTTGAATCGTTATGTGGGAATGTCCGGCCAGAAATTTACCGGCAACCTTTATATGGCCTGCGGTATTTCCGGAGCAGTGCAACACCTTAAAGGTATTAAGGAAGCTTCAACTATCGTAGCTATTAATAATAATGCTAACGCGCCAATTTTTAAGAATTGCGACTACGGTATTGTAGGAGATGTCAATGTTATTCTGCCCCTGCTTAGCAAAGCTTTAGGCACGGAGCAAAAACAACCTGCACCACCCATGGTTAAGATTAAGAGACCTAAGATGCCAAAACCTGAACCAATTGGCCCGTCTTATATTTGTGATGGTTGTGGTTATGAATACATTCCGGAGCTCGGTGATAGTGAAAATGATATTCCTCCCGGAACGCTGTTTAAGGATTTGCCGGAAGGATGGACTTGTCCTGAGTGCGCAGAGAGCAAAGATCATTTTCGTAAAGCGTAGACAAATGAAGGAGGCGGAATTTTATGCATTGTGTTAGAAATGTTACGGACAATTTATATTGGGTAGGTGCTAATGACCATAGACTGGCACTTTTTGAAAATTGTTTTCCTATTCCAAGAGGAGTCAGCTATAATGCCTACTTGCTTATTGATAAAAAAACAGTGTTATTCGACACTGTGGATTGGTCTGGTTGTCGTCAGCTAATGGACAACTTGGAATATGTTTTGGGCGATAAACCGCTGGATTATCTGGTAGTTAACCATTTGGAACCTGATCATGCTGCTTCCATAGAGATAGTGCTTAACAAGTACAAAGATGTAAAAATAATCAGCAATGAGAAGGCTTTTATGCTTATGCATCAATTTGGTTTCCCTGTTGGTTCTCATGAGTGCATAGAGGTAAAAGAGGGAGATACCTACAATTTTGGTAAGCATACTGTTACTTTTGTGGCAGCACCTATGGTACATTGGCCGGAGGCCATGGTTACCTTTGATATTACTAACGGTGCCCTGTTCTCTGCAGATGCTTTCGGTACCTTTGGTGCTCTGGATGGCAAGCTTTTTGCCGACGAAGTGAATTTCGATCGGGATTGGCTGGATGATGCCAGACGTTATCTGACCAATATTGTAGGCAAGTACGGAACTCATATTCAGTTCCTGCTGCAAAAAGCCGGCGGCATACTGGACCAGATTAAGTTTATTTGTCCTCTGCATGGACCGGTGTGGCGCAAGGACTTGATGTATTTTATTGGCAAGTATGATACTTGGAGCAAATATTTGCCGGAAACCAAGGGCGTCATGATTGCCTATGCTTCTATGTATGGCAATACGGAAAATGCTGCCCAGGCACTGGCTACTACGCTGTGCGCCAAGGGCATGACCAACGTGGTTCTTTATGACGTGTCCTCAACTCACGTGTCTACGTTGATTTCTGAGGCTTTTAAATATAGTCATATTGTATTGGCTTCTGTGACCTACAATCTGGGAATTTATCCGGCTATGCATAATTTCTTGATGGATATGAAAGCCCTGAATGTACAAAAGAGAACCATGGCCTTTATTGAAAATGGTTCCTGGGCTTGCAAGTCAGGAGACCTGATGCAAGCTTTTGTAGAAAAAGAATTGAAGGATATGAATATTTTAAGTGAAAGATTAAGCTTGGCATCCTCTTTAAGAGAGGACAAGCAAACAGAGCTGGATAATTTGGCTGATGCTCTGATTGCCTCTATGCAATAGCTTGAGCTAAAACTTCTAATGAAATAAAAGGGTGGTTGCAGGTTAAAGGCGTGAGCCTTTAACCTGCAACCACTTTAATTTTAAGCATAATATGTACTAAAGCAAGTGCTTGCTTTCTTTCATTTCATAGAGCTTTTCGTCTAACTCATTAGAAGCTTTTCTAAAATCTTTAAAATTATCTACCTGTATTTGTTTTGAACCATAGCTGATGGAAGCAGGATAAGAAAGTGCCATTTGCTTTAAGGTTTCGTTGATTTCTGCAAGCTTCGCATTTACAGCCTCAAGACTCATGTTCTCTACAAAAACAGTGAACTCATCGCCACCGATACGACACACGGTACCGTTGCTACCAAAAGCTTTTTTCAATAAAACAGAAGCGTTAATGATGTAATTATCGCCACTACTATGTCCAAAGTTATCGTTAACACCTTTTAATTTATCCAGGTCTACCATAACCAAAATGAAACTAGCATTATCTTGTACTTTTTGTTCTACCATACTTCTGTAGAACGTACGATTAAAGACACCGGTTAAAGAATCAGTAATGGATAAGCGATAGGTGCGCTCAATGGTTTCGTGTTCAGCTGTTAAATCTGCCAGCATAAGTACGGAGCTCGTTATTTCTCCATCCGTATTACGCAAATGGTGTAAAATGCCACGGAAAACATAGGTCCTATCTGCCATAGGACGAGCGAAGTTGTATTTAATGATATCGTCGCTAACAACTTTTTTCTTGGTGATAACAAGACCGGGCAAAAGCAGACTGCTCTTCTTCAAACCTTGTTTATTCAAGATGCTTTCTTCTTTGATATTAAATGTTTTACAGAAAGACTCATTGGCAGAAGAAACCATTAAATCGCTATTAAATGAAACAACGGGAGTAGGAATGGCATTGAGAACAAGTTTTAGTTCACTGGAAATATTCCAGACATCTGTAATATCATTGGCAAAGCCAACTGTGCCAATGACTTTACCGTTACGGTCAAAAATTGGTGATTTATAAGTGTTTAAATGGTGAAGGTTATTGCCGTATTTGACGGTTTCTTCAAACATGAAAGACTTACCTTGTTTTAAAACAGGTTCTTCAGTTTCCATGCAAACATATTCACCTTCGGCATATTCTTTGGGATCCAAATCCCAAATATAGCAATGACCGCGGCCCTGAATATCTTCCTTGGTCTTATTTACAACTTGACAAAATTTCTTGTTAACCTTTAAGTGGGCTCCTTTTTTGTCCTTAAACCAAACCATATGGGGCATATTATCTATCAAAGTATCCAGATAGGTTTCGGTAAGATTCTGATCACAGTCCTGTTTTACACGTTCCAAAATCTTTGTGAAATACCCTTCTATAGCCTTATCAGAAAGTGGATAGGGCCAGACGGCATCCATCTTCAGGGGCAAGATACAGTCGTTCATCTTTAATTTGTCGATAGGGGCAAGAACTATTCTGTAGGAATATTTATTTTTCTTGCCTGCAGTTAGAAGTTCTATAGTCTCATCAGTTATGGGACCACCGTAAATGTAAATGTCACTCTGCTCCAAATCTTCAGCAAGCAGTTTAGAAGTGCAAGTAAAAACATGACTGAAATTATTTTTGGGTGGTACGGATTTTAGTACGCTGATAGTAGCTTCTGGTAAACCACAAGTTACTATGTGCAAATCGTAATGGTACATGGTATCCTCACTTTCATGATAGAGACACGACAAGCTACAAATATTACAAAAATATTAAATATATTGTCTAATTATACTTCCAAAAAATAATAAAAAGCAAATACTACTAAAAGACAGCCCTATGATTGTTACAAAGATGTTGTTCATTTTGGCCTTTGTACTGCTTTATTGTGCCTTTTTGGATACAGTTGAGAAAGATATATATAGGCATAAATACTATTCATATGCATTATTTGTTTTTCTTATGATGATAATTTGAGTTCAATATTTTACAAGATGAGAAGTTCAAGTTAAAGTTTTAAATAGATGAAGGATAGAAGAGGAGCATAGAAAAAAGTCGTGGCTACACTGTCAAAAGACAGAAAATTTTGAAAAAGGGGATGAAATTTAAATGCTTAGTTTGATTGGAATTGGAATTATTTCGTTGGTGCTTTATATTGCTATTATTTTGGTTTTAATGACAGGTTTTAAACGGCGTGCATCAGAGTCAATGCTGTGGGCGTATCTGATTATTGTTATGATAGCAGGAGTGTTTTCAAAACACACAGTTACTAATGTATTTACTAAGAGTTTTATATTTGGTATTACTTCAGAAGTTGTGTATGCAGCAATGGCTTTTGTGTTTATGTCTTATTTAATGGAAAAAACAGGGGTAATAGGGCGTTTAGTTAATATTTTGAATAGCTTAATTGGCAGATTCCCAGGTGGTGCTGGCTATGTGTCTACTATTGGTTCTGCTTTGTTTGGTATGGTTTCCGGTTCTGGTTCTGGTAACGCAGCAGCAATCGGTTCTATTACTATTCCTTGGATGATGCAAACTGGTTGGACTAGAGAAAGAGCGACAACTATTTGTGCCGGTAACGCTGGTATGGGAATGATTTTCCCGCCATCTACTTCAATGCTATTGCTATTAGGAATGGATAGCATTGCATCAGAGCTTCCTTCTGGCACTTTATATGTGGGCTTAATGGGGGCCGGTGCAATTGTATTAGTTTATAGGTTAATTGTTATTTATTATTTTGCTAAAAAAGATGGTCTTGGTCCTGTTCCTGCAGATCAAATTATGCCATTTGGTAAAGCAATATGCGAAAATGGTTCTGCTTTACTAATATTTTTGGGAGTTATTGTTCCTCTTTTAGCTACTATGGGACCAACTGGCGCTTGGGTAAAGGCAAACTTAAATGCAGATTTGAAAAATGCTTTTAAGTCTATTTCCATTGTATTTTGGATTCCTATTACCATGACTTTATTTACCATGATTGAAGGGTGGAAGTATCTGCCTCATGATTTTGCAGGTTGGAAAGAAATGATTATGAAGTCCATAGGAAAGTATTCTGAAGTGGGTATGTTGTTATTTACAGCATTTGCAGCTTCTGGAGTGCTTAATATGCTTGGCATGACACAGGAAGTAAAAGCAATTTTTGCTCATTTAGGTGCATATTCACCTATGTTGGTTATCATTGTTATAGCAGTACTGATCACTATGATGGATGGACCATTCTCTGGTACTGCTACTACCAGTGCTTTAGGAGCAGCTGTTTATGCAGCTCTACGTTCCATTGATTTGCCTCCTGTAGTTTGTTGTGTAGCTTTTTTAAACTTAATTTCTAACGAAGGAGCAATTCCTCCTAATGCAGCACCTATTTACATTGCTTCCGGTATTTCCGGTTTAAAAGATCCTTCAACAATTTTTAGACCAATTTTGAAATTCTTTGTTTTCCCATTGGTAATTATTGCTATCTTAATCATGATGAGAATTATACCTATTATTGGGGCGTGAGGTGAAAAAAATGAAAAAAACTTTAAAATCAATTTGCCATATTTGCTTTGGTTTATGCATGCCTGCTTTTATGATTTTTGGAACAATTTTGGTTTTGGTACAATTGTTAAGCTGTTTTACAGGAAATGGCAATTTATGTGTGTATATTCAAAAATTATTGCGTCCCTGGGCTACAGGTGCAGCTGGCGTGGTAGTCTTTGTAGCATTCTTTGATAGCTATCTAAAATTGGAATAATTTCTTGTCATGTAAAAAGGAGAGATGAAGCAATGAAGTTGATTAAAGCAGCTATGGCAGGAACCTTAGAATCAAGTGATGTCATGGTAACCGTAGAACCGGCGGAAGATCTTACCATAGATTTAGAATCAAATGTAGCACAACAATTTGGTGACTCAATTAAAGCTACTGCTTTAAAAGTTGCAAAAGAAATGTCTATTACAGGTGCTTCTATTAGATTGATTGATCATGGTGCCTTGGATTGCACGATTAGGGCTAGAATAGAAACAGCAATTAAACGTGCATTAAAGGAGGAGGTACAATGAATTCGTTATATAGAACAATGATGTTTGTACCAGGCAATGCACCTGCCAAATTAACTAAGGCAGAGATTTATGGTGCTGACTGTGTTATTTTTGACTTGGAAGATGCAGTTTCTGTGAAAGAGAAAGATGCAGCAAGGGATTTGGTACGGACTTTCCTATCTACCTATCGTCCTGATTGCAGAGTTGGAATACGTGTTAATGCTCAGGATACGCCTTATTATGAAGAAGACGTAAAAGCAATGGTACCTTTGAAGCCTGATTTTTTACGCTTACCTAAATCTGAAACAGCCAAAAATATGCGGGATTTAGATACTTTTATGACTAAATGTGAGGAAAAAGCAGGTATTCCGGTGGGAACAGTTAAGATTGTGGCAACGATTGAAACTGCACTTGGAGTGCAGAATGCTTTTGAGGTAGCAACGGCTTCTAAACGTATTATTGGTATTGGACTAGGTGCAGAGGATTTTCGTACTGATATGCGCATGACAAGAAGTGAGGACGGACAGGAGATTTTATATGCACGTAATCGTATTTCTTTAGCAGCCCATGCAGCCGGAGTCATGCCCTTAGACTATGTATATAGCAATTTTAAGAATACGGAAGGCTTCATAGCAGATGTCAAATTCGGTAAAATGCTTGGATTTACTTGTAAATCCGTTATTCATCCAAGTCAGGTTCCGCTAGTACATAGCGTTTATGATCCTACGGACAAAGAAGTTGAGCATGCTAAACAAGTCTTAGCTGTCTACGACGAAGCTATGAAGAAGGGTTCAGGAGTTATTGCTTTAAATGGTAAGATGATTGATATGCCAATGGTGACCAGAGCTAAAGCTGTTTTGGAATATGCAAAGGCCTCCGGAAAGGAGATATAAGCATGCTTGACACAAAAATACTGGCTGAAATTAACAAAATACCAGGATATGAACATAAAAAGGCTTTTTCAGGTGCTTTTGCAACAAAACCGACTGGATATATGGCAGCGAAACCTATTAAATGCGTAAAACCAGGAACGAAGAAAGTTTATAGTCTGAATGATATTTTAGATGCAGTAGGATTAAAGGACGGAATGACTATATCTTTTCATCATTGTTTGCGCAACGGTGATGCGGTAATGAAATATGTTGTAGATGCGATTGCGAAAAAAGGGATTAAAGATTTGACGCTTTCTGCAAGTTCTTTAAGTAAGGTGCAGGATTGTTTACTACCACATTTTGAAAGTGGCGTTATTACACGAGTAGATACTAGCGGTAGCCGCAGTGAATTGGGAAGATTTATTCAGGAGGGAAAACTTGCTAAACCGGCAATTTTTAGGACTCATGGAGGTAGGGCCAGAGCTATTGAGACTGGTGAGTTGCATATCAATGTAGCTTTTATTGCTGCACCAAGATGTGATAAGTATGGCAATATTAATGGCGTAGAGGGCAAATCTGCTTGCGGGTCACTGGGCTATGCTATGCCGGACGCAGAGTACGCTGATTATGTTGTAGCAGTAACAGACAGCTTATCAGACCTACCGCTTGATTATGTAAGTATCCCGCAAACACAAGTAGATTATATTACAGAGGTAGATTCAATCGGCGATCCCAGTGGTATTGCTACAGGATCTATAAGGGTAAGTAAGAATCCAGCCGAACTTGTTATATCTAAATACGCTGCTGATGTTATTGCAGCTACCGAATATTTTCATGACCAGATGATTTTTCAGTTTGGTACAGGAGGCATGGCAATTGCTACTGCCGGCTATATTAGAGAAAAAATGCTGGCTAAAAAATATGTGGCTTCTGCCGGTGTAGGAGGAGTATCCGGTTTTCATGTACAAATGCTTAACGAAGGCCTGATAAAAACTTTCTATGATCCTCAAGATTTTGACTTAACAGCTATAAAATCCTTAGGCACTAATCCAAAACATCATGAGATTTCAGCTTCTGCTTATGCTAATCCCTTTAATGCTAATCCTTATGTAAATTTACTGGATTTTGCCGTTCTAAGTGCCACGGAAATTGATGTCAATTTCAATGTTAATGTATTAACTGATTCTTATGGCAAATTATTAGGCGCACCTGGTGGACATCCAGATGCAGCAGCAGGCGCAAAAATGACTATAATTACTATGCCACTGTTGCGTGGCCGCTTGCCTATGCTGCTTGATAATGTTACTACTATAGTTACGCCGGGAGAAACGGTAGATGTGCTTGTAACAGAATATGGAATTGCCGTTAATCCCCGTCGTCCGGATATAGCAGAGAGCCTAAAAGGGAAAGCTTTGCCAGTAAAATCCATAGAAGAATTAAAGGCTAAAGCAGATGCCTTAGCCGGCAAGAGAACGCCATTGCCAAAGAGCGATAAAATTTGTGGCTTGGTAGAATATAGAGATGGTACTATTATTGACATAGTTAGAGGTATTTAAAATTAAACATTAAAGCCTGTCCAGAGTATGGGCAGGCTTTAGTCTTCGTATTGAAAAAAGAAGATGTTAGATTGAATTAATTTTATAATAAACATAATTTATAGTATAATGCATTAAAGCGTATTATTAGGGCGATGGGTGGTTTATTATGAATGAACGTGATTTGCTAATTCTTAAATACTTACACGAGTTTAAAAACATTACCAAAACTGCTAATGCTTTGTTTATTTCTCAACCCGCTTTGACTGCCAGAATTAAACAATTGGAAAAAGAACTTAACACAACACTAATACATAGCAGTAATAAGGGAATTTTTTTAACAGCAACGGGAATGGAAGCCGCAGTTTATGCTGATGATGTTTTAAAAAGAAATGCTGAGTTCAGAGAGAGAATCCAGGCGATTGATGATGAAAACGCAGGCATGCTGAAGTTAACCGCACCTATGATTATTTGTCAGTATTATCTTCCTGGACTAATAAAAGCTTTTAAGGTTAAACATCCTCACGTTAAATTTTATGTATCTCAAGAACCGAGCAGTAAAGTAGTCACGATGATGCATGCCAATGAATGTCATTTCGGATTCTTACGCAATGATTTTGGTTGGGAAGATGAAGGGACATATTTGCTGGGAACTAATTATATTGCTGCTGTTTCACGGCAACGTTTCAAAATACCAGATTTAGCAACAATGAAACGAATTTCTTATACAACAGATACGTATTATCAAAAGATGCTTGAAATATGGTGGAATAATAATTTTCCTACTCAGCCAAAAATTGATGTTATGGTAAACAGTTTAAATTTGTGCAAAGAAATGGTTTATAGCGGTTTGGGCTTTGGCCTTTTGCCCTCTGTTTTCTTACCTGAATGTCCTAAAGCACACAGTATTATTTTAAAGGATAAACATGGTAAACCTATTGAACGCAAAACTTATCTTATCTACAAGAAAGAAAATATAAAGAATAAAATTGCAGTTGAGTTTTTAGAATTTGTAAAAAATCACGAATTTTCATCATTTTTGCAATTAATAGAGCACAAATAGAATCTAATTTTAAATATATGCCAAGTTATATTGCCGTATATTTTTAGTAGGCTCCAATATTTTGTGTTATAATATAAAAAATTTGTAGGGCAAAGGGGCTCTTTATAGATAAGAGGGTAAACCATCATGCTGGCATATCTTGCTAAGAGAATTGAAAAATTGCGGGGAAATATGAAAAAAGAGAACATCCAAACGGTTATCATAGAAAAACCGGAGAATGTTATGTACTATTCTTCTTTTAATCCCATTATTTATTCTATGCCCGTCCTTTTTATCTTTGATGTTGACAAGGAGCCCTGCCTACTGGTTCATGCTTTGAGGGCAGCTCATGCTAGAGAGGAATCTGCCTTGGATAATATCCAAGTGTATGGCCAATGGGGAAATAATAAACCTGTGGCTGTTGACATTATTGATGCTGCCAAAGCTATTCTTGGTGAAACAAAAGTAAATAGATTGGGGTTAGAGTTAGACTATCTTTCAGTAGATACCTATAGAAAGCTTGTTAAAAAGATTGCTCCCAGAGAAATAATATCTGTTACTGATTTAGTTTGTCGTCAAAAAATAGAAAAAGATTCTTGGGAAATTCAACAAATACGCAAAGCTGCAGAGCTGACAGATTATGGTTTTGTGCAAACCTTGGAAGCTTTAACCAAAGGCTGTTCAGAGGCCGAAGCATCTACAGAAGGACAATATGCTATGCGTAAGCTATGGCAGGAAAAGTTTTCTGATGCAGAGGTGGCTGCCTATGGAACGGCAGGAGGCGGAAAAGTGGATAGTCTGCAGGTGTGGTGCTTGTCCAATGAACATATTGCCTATGGCTGTGATTGTCCTCGTAATTATTATCCTAAAAATGGTGATTTAACCTTGCCTATGGTCTGGGCTACTGTTAATGGGTATCACGCTGAAACAGAAAGAACTGTCATGGTTGGCAATATAGATGCTTTTAAGCAACATGCTTATGACAGCATGCTCAAAGCTAGAGAAGCTATTTTTAAAATCTTAAAGCCAGGTATTGCTGCTAAGGATGTTTATAGAGCAGCAGCTAATGTCTATGAACAAAATGGTTTTGGTCAAATATTGCCAGGCAGAGTTGGGCATGGAGTGGGCTGTACAGCTCATGACTTACCATCTTTAACAATGAATAATGAGTTGATATTAGAGCCTGGCATGGTCTTTACTGTAGAGCCGGGCATTATGGATAGCACCTGGGGCGGAGTAAGACATTCGGATACGGTGCTGATGACAGAAACTGGTTATGAAGTGCTTACCAAGGTAGATAGTGGTAGCATAAAAATTAGTATAAAATAAAAAAGCTCGTTGCTAGTTTAAGGACTAGCAACGAGTTTTTTTAATATTTATTGGTTTTTAAAGAGGGCCTTAGTAAGCTTAATAAATTCTTTTATAGCAACAGTTTGATATTTATTAACAAGACGATTAATTCCGATATTGGAATCATCGCTGTTTAAGTGCAAATCGTAAATTACTACATTTTTGGGAGAAGGTTCGAAAAAGTTTTTGGGGTTTCTGTTGTTGTAATGTAAAGAGAAGAAAGAGCGAGGCAATACTAGGCTGCCCAAGCCAGTTTGGCAGAGAGTGATAGCCGTTAATAAATAATCAGTTTCCAAGTAGATGTTGGGACTGAAGGCTTTTTTGGTACAATATTCTTCAAAAATTGCACCTGCTTTAGTAGTGACAGGAATTTTAATAAAGGGAGTTCCAGCTAATTTATGAATATCAATAACGCCATCCTTATCCAATAAAGCCGTTTCTTGGCCATCACCAACAGTGGCAATGATGTTTCTAGGTACAGTCAGCACATAAGGATCATTTAATAAAAGTTCTGTTTTTACATTAGGAGTATTTTTAACAAGATATCCTATGGTTAGATCTACTTTGCCATCTAGTAAAGCTTTTTCCAATTGTGGAGTTGAACCTTGATATAGATGAATTTTGATTTGAGGGAAAACTGCACTGTAATTTGATAATAAATAGGGAAGCATTACAGAGCTGCGTACGCTGGTCATGCCTATGGTGATTTCACCTGATTGAAAATCTTTGATGTCTTGTAAACTGCGTTCTGTTTCTTTTTCCAGACTAAGTAATTTTTCTGCATAAATTAATAAGCTTTTACCGGCGGGAGTAAGAGTCATAGGCTGATTTCTATCAAAAAGAATAGTGCCGTAGTAAGATTCTAGTCTGCTTATATGATTAGACAAGGCTTGCTGAGAAATGAAGAGCTTTTTGGCGGCTTGGGAAAAATTTAAGGCATGGGCTAGGACCACAAAATATTTTAGATTGAGAAAATTAATCATGAAGGTTTTATTCCACCTTTCTTTAAAATATATTATACCACTTACTACAATAATAATGTTGTAGATAATAACGAAAAAACTGTTGGATAGGATGTAACTTCTGCTGTTATACTTGCTATGAATTAATAATAAGGGACTATGGTTGTCATTAAAGTTTTCTTATACAAGATAACTTGGGGAGAGGCAAATATGAACAAAATAGAATTAATTAAGGCTACTTTGGCTGGGGAAAAATGCAAGGTCGTACCATATGCCATGTGGAGCCATATGCCGGCGGTTGACAGAGATCCTAAAAAGAATGCAGAAGCGACCTATAATTTTTACAAAGAGTATGATGTGGATATTGTTAAGACCATGAATAATGGTATGTATAGTATTGAAGATTATGGATGTAAAATAGATTATTCTGCAATTCCTACCGGTGGTGTTGCTAAAATTGTTGCTACCCCTATTCACTCTGGTGAAGATTGGAAAAAAATCACAGAGATTCCTATTAATGAAGGAGCTTTGCTGAGAGAACAGGAATATTTGAGATTATTGCTGGAAAAGCTAAGAAATGAGAATGTTCCTGTTGTTTTTACCATATTTAGTCCTGTAACTACGGCAAACAAATTGTGTGGAAATAAACTACTCGAATATGTCAAAGAAGGGTATGGGAAAGATATCCACGCTACTTTAGAGAAAATTACAGCAACAACTGTTAAACTGGTAGAAAAGGTTATTGCTATGGGGGCAGATGGTGTGTTCTTCGCTACGCAGATGAGTTCCTTTGCAGTAAGCACTGAAGAATTTTATGCCGAGTACGGTGCACCTTATGATAAGAAAGTTTTAAACGCATCCAAGGGTTGGTGCAATATTCTTCATGCTCATGGCGACGATATTATGTTTGATATCCTAAAGGATTATCCTGTGCAAATATTTAACTGGCATGCTTGGCAGAGTTTGCCGACGATAGAAGAAGGACAAAAGTTCTCTGGGAAAACTATTATGTGTGGAATTGAACGATACGATATTACTGAACATCACAAGAATAAACTACGTAATGAAATCTATAATACGTTAAAAGCTAATAATGGGAAACACCTTATTTTGGCTCCCGGATGCGTTATTCGCTATCCGTTAGATAAAGAGATGCTATCTTATGTTAAACGTGTAAAAGAAGAATCAGAGAAAGTTTTGTTTGGTAATAATTAAAAATTGAAATTGAGGAGGGGTAAATTATGTTTGGAATGCAACCTTTAACAGGTGGTAATATGAACTCCCTGTTTTGGACAGTATCTTTGCTAGGCGTTTTGCTTTTTGTAGCAACTGTTATCAGAGTAAAGTTTCGTTGGTTTAAGCATTATTATATTTCAGCTTCTTTGATTGCTGGGTTTATTGGACTTATTTTAGGACCGGAAGTTTTAGGTGTTATTCCCAAAGAAATTATTAGTTCATGGGGCGCATTTAGTGGTAGCTTAATTACCATTGTATTGGCACCCATGCTTATCACAGGTAATCTTCCTCAATTAGGCAAACTTGGCAGAATTACCGGTGCACAAAGCGTTTGGTCATACCTTGCAACATCTATGCAATACGCAATTCCCTGCTTAATGAGTGCTTTGCTTTTTACACCGATGTTTGGTGTTAGTCCCTTATTTGCCTCTGTAGTAGAGCAAGGCTGGGCCGGCGGACATGGTACTGCCGGAGGCATGAAGGTGGTATTTGATTCATTGAAATATGCAGATGGTGCTTCCTTAAGCATTACTTCTGCTACGGTTGGCTTGATTTTCGGTGTAATTGGTGGCACAATCCTGATTAACTATGCTGCGCGCAAAGGGTATATTGATACAGTTGGACATGCAGATAATAGTGAGGAATTGTTGGATAAAGCTCATCAAACACCTGGCTGTAATGTTACCATCAGCAGAGATGTTATTGATATATTAGCCTTTCATGCCAGCTTAGTTGGTATAGCAGTAGCTATTGGTTATCTTTTGATGAAAGCTTTTAAAACATATTTAAATTTCAATCTTTATTGGTTTATTGCTTCCTTGTTAGGTGGCTTAATCGTCCAAGTCTTAATTTTGCATACCAAGTGGAATAAATGCATTGATAGACCGACTATGTCTCGTATACAAGGCCTTGCTTTGGAGTTCTTGGTAGCAGGTGCTATTGCTTCCATGAAATTAACGGTTATTGTTAAATACGCAGGTCCTTTACTTATTCAACAAGGTAGTATGATGATTTTGATGCCTGCTTTAATGCTTTACTTCGGCAGAAGACTTTTTCCTTCTCATTGGTTTGAAAATACTATTATAGTGTTTGGTACAGCCTGCGGTGTTGTGGCTACTGGATACTTACTACTCAGACTGGTTGATCCTGAGTTAAAGACTGAGGCTGGTGAAGCATTTGCAGCTAGCAGACCATTCTGCTCACCATTTATTGCCGGTGGTATTTTAACCAGCTTAATGCCTGGGTTTATCGCTACCTATGGCAATATGACAGTAGGACTTGTTAGTGCAGCAATATTCTTTGCAATTATAGTTTTTGCTAAATTAGTTGGTTGGTTTAGCTTTACTCCGCTAGAACAGCACAATAATTAAATAAAGGTCACAAACAATAGGAGACTAACATTGGTTTGTCTCCTATTATCATAATAATTATTTTATAAAAACAACAAAGGGGTTTTGTGGTTGGCTATGGAATAGAAGTAAAATTATGATCTTTTAATACAAGGGAGGAGAGATGTTTAAAGCTTAAGTAAGTTGTAGGTATGTAGTTTAAGAAGTCTTTTGCGTTGTTCAAAAAAAGCTGTTTAGGGGGGAAATAGTATGAATGAAAGAAAATATTCTATTATTAGCTCTATAGTGAGATTAGTATTTGTTGGAGTTATAGTTCTAAGTTTTTCTGGTTTTACAAAAACAGTTTTTGCTGAAGATGTTACAACATGTCAACAACAAATATCAGAATTACGACTGCATAATGGACATTATGTAGAAGTAGAGCCGAATGTTGAGCTGTTTTATATAGATAAGGGAGAGGGAACTCCAATTATTTTTGTACCAGGGTGGAGTTTCTCAGCAGATTCTTTTTTATATCAAATTGAACATTTTTCTAAAACTTATAGAGTTATTGCTATCGATCCTCGTAGTCAAGGATATTCTACTAAAACGGCGGAAGGAAATAATTATCCAGTACATGGTAGAGATTTGGCAAATCTAATAAACAAATTACAGCTAAATAATATAGTTTTAGCTGGTTGGTCATTTGGTAATCTTGATACATGGGAATATGTTAAACAAAATGGATTAAAAAAAATACAAGCTGTAATCATGATTGATAATAAACCTAGATCTATAACAGATGGAAAATTAGGTTCATTAGACAAACAAGTAAATAATAATCTTGATTCACAGGAACATTACAGACAATTTATGAAAGCTTTTGCAGAGAATAAGCTTTTAACTAGAAAAATAGCTTCTTCTGAAGAATTAAACTTATTGATAGGAGAATCTTTACAAATGCCATATGATGCGGCAAGAGATTTATACGTAAGTGGAAAGTTTGGCAATTGTGAAGAAATAGTTAAGGAAATTTCTAAAAAGAAACCATCACTATTAATTCTGAGTGCGGATAGAGTAGAACCTACACGTACATGGTTTAAAACTAATGCAGCTAAAACAGATGTTGATGTTTTAGGGAAACATATGATGTTTTGGGAATTTCCAAATCAGTTTAATAAATTTTTGGAAGAATTCTTTCAAAAAAATGGAATAAATTAATTGCAAGTAGTATAAATTACAATAAAAGTACAACAGCGAAACTATTTTTCTTAAAGCACAAACAAATGCGATTTAGTTTTTTAAATAATTGTGTGATATTAACGACATATTTTTCTATATCTAGTATTTGTTTAAGTTATAATAATACGCCTTGGTTTTAATTGTGCTTCTTTACAATTGCCTAAGAAGCTTATATAGCTGAGGCGTATTGATTTTGTGTATTTTAATATGATGTCATAGAAATAATTTTCCTAACAAAAATCAAATCAGTTTGTTAGAGGAGTAGTGCTTATGCAATTTACCATATTAGGTATGGGCCGTACAGGACATACTATGGCTTGTTATTTGCTTAGTAAGTGGCAGAAAGTCAAAGTATGGGATAGAAACAAAGCAAAATTAAATAATATAAAACAAAATGGTATTCAAGTAACAGGTGTTCTGGAAGGACATTTTAACCCAGAAACCTATGAAAATATAAATGATGCCATACAAGGTAGCAAGTATATTTTGGTGCATACTGTAGCCACGGGACATAAACCGGTTGCCGAGCTTTTGCGAGACAAGCTGGAGCAAGGGCAGGTAATCATTGTTCTTAACTGTAATTGGGGAGCTTGGGAGTTTTCGCAAGTTTTGGAAAGTGAAGTTAAAGAAAAAAATATAGTTATAGGTGAAACAAACGGGATATTTCTTATGTCTCCATGGGTAAAAAACAATCAATGCTTTTTGAAAACCGAAAAAAAACATATTGGTTTTGCTACTATTCCTGCAGTAGCGGCAAAGAAAATTTGTCATGATCTACAGAAGGTTTTTCCTCAATTCAACGCCCTGCCCAATGTGTTAACCACATCGCTGACAGCTACAAATCCGGTAATTCACGTACCTATCAATCTTTTTAATCTATCTGCAATAGAGAAACACCAAGAATTTTTAATTTATAAAGATGGAGCAACACTGCTCAGTGTGTCATTGGTGGAAAAAGTTGATCAGGAACGTTTGGAAGTACTAAAAAAAATTGGAATTGAAGGAGAAAGTACTCAAAAAATACTCGAAACATCTTGGGGACAACATTTTGATAATCTTTTACAATTGCTTAAAGGAGTCAAAAGCTATCAAGTTGCTAAAGGACCGGATAGCTTTGAACATAGACATTTTACAGAAGACATACCTTTTGGCTTAGTTCCTATTCAAAAATTAGGACAAAAATATAATGTTTCTACCCCTACTATAGATATGCTAATTAATACTTATACTACTATTTTGAGGGTTAACTATGTGGCAGCCGCACCTAATTTGGAAACATTAAACATAGCAGATCTTTTATAAGAAACAGAAATGACTATTGTATTGACATTTTGTTGTAGAGAGTTTTTATGTTATAAAAAATAGTTTGAATGGAATAAGGAGATAACAATGGATAAAAAAATATACGATAATTACCTAGAAATTCTCAAAGAAGAACTAACTATTGCTTTAGGCTGTACAGAACCAATTGCTATTGCTTTTGCAGGTGCCAAGGTTCGCGAGGTATTGGGTCAAATGCCGGAACATATTACGGTATATTGCAGTGGTAACATTGTTAAGAATGTTAAAGGAGTAACGGTACCTAATTCTGGTGGACATAAGGGCATTGATACTGCAGCTATTCTGGGTGTTATAGGCGGAGCTGCTGATAAGAAACTGGCAGTTTTGGAATCCGTAACAGAAGAAGATATTACTAAGTGCCAGGAACTCATAAAGCAAAGCTTCTGTGAGTGCGAACTTATCGAAGGAGTGGCTAATCTCTATATTATCATTAGGGCTACAGCAGGCAAGGAAAGTGCCGAAGTTATAATTAAGGATTATCATTCTAATATTGTCAAAATTATGAAAAACGGCCAAACACTTATGACCAAAGAGAATAATCAGGAAAAGCAGGAAGGCAAGATGTTCCCAGATAAAACCTTGCTTAATGTTAAAAGTATTTTGGAGTTTGCTGATAATGTAAAAATTGAGGATGTTAAGGAAATTTTGGATAGACAAATTAAATATAATTCTGCCATTGCTGATGAAGGTCTCAAGAATCACTATGGTGCAGAAGTAGGCAGGACACTCATGGCAGAGTTTGATAGTACTAATGTGAAATTGAGAGCTAAGGCAAGAGCAGCTGCAGGTTCTGATGCTAGAATGAGTGGCTGTCCGCTACCGGTAGTGATTAACTCGGGAAGTGGCAATCAGGGAATGACTGCTTCTCTGCCTGTTATTGAATATGCTAAATTTTTGAAGGTAAGCGATGAGGTACTATATCGCGGACTGGTGGTTAGCAATCTTATTGCCATTCACCAGAAACGTTTCATTGGTAGTCTCTCGGCTTATTGTGGAGCAGCTAGTGCTGCTAGCGGTTCTGGAGCCGGTGTTGCATATATGATGAATCTTGGTTATGAGAAAATTTGTGATGTTATTACTAATTGTATTGCTACTGTAGGCGGTATGGTGTGCGATGGGGCCAAGCCATCTTGCGCTGCAAAAATCGCTATAGCAGTAGAGACTGCCATGATGGCTCTGCATTTAAGCATGAAAGAGCATGTGTTCCATTCTGGCGAGGGATTGGTTAAAGATGATATAGAAAAGACTATTGCTAGCATTGGTAAGATGGCTAAGGATGGAATGAAAACGGCAGATATAGAAATTTTAAACATTATGTTAGATAAGATTAAGGTAGGTTAATGATTATTTGTAGCCGTGCCCTAAAATTAGTACACAAACTCATCTTTTAAATTTGCAAGTAATTTTATGGAGTGTTAAAATCAAATTACCATAAAGAGTGCGCGAGAGACAAGCTCGTTGACCGCACAGCAACCTGGCAGTAGCCAAGGTGCTAAAGCTTGGATGATGGGAAATGAGAAGAAAAAGTATTAGAGCCCATCATAACGATGGGCTCTTTCTTTTACACTCTTTTGGTAAAAAACCAAGGGAGCGTAAAAAAAATGGAAGCATATCAAAATTTAGTTGTAAATATTCCTCATAGTTCTAGGTTTATACCGGATATATTTCAATCCTTATTTTACTTAGACCATGAAAAGCTGAAGCGAGAGCTGCTAAACACGACAGATTTATACACTGATGAGTTATTTCAATCTGTGGCCAGGACATTAATCTTTCCTGTATCGAGACTTATTTGTGATGTTGAGCGATTCAGAAACGAGAAGGAAGAAATAATGAGTAAATTTGGAATGTGGATATGCTACACCAGAACCAGTACGCAGGAAAAACTCAAAAGAGTAGATGCAAAACATAAAAGAGAAATACTTAAAAATTATTATGATGCTTACCATGCAATGTTTACTCGAACCGTTGAAGAAAAGTTATCTAATTATGGTGATTGCCTGATTATAGATGGTCATTCTTTTCCAACAAAAAATTTATATTATAAATCTCTAGATATAAAGAAGTTACCAGAAATATGTCTAGGCACAGATTCTTTTCATACATCTCAGCGATTGTCTGAATTTACCTACGCATATTTTAAGAGCAGAGGCTTAGATGTAGCGTTTAATAAGCCTTATGCAGGAGCCATTGTCCCATTAACTCAGTATCAGAGGGATAAAGCAGTGCGGAGTATTATGATAGAGGTAAATAGAAGTATTTACATGGACGAGCGTACTGGAGACAAAAAACAGAATTTTGGTTTGGTTAAGGAAATATTGCACGAATATCTGAAAAAAGTAAGCACTCTTTGATAGTATTTTGGACTTACCAAAGCGTACTGTTTTTATCTCCCAGCTAATACTGTCATCCAATAAGAACAAGTAAACTCTGCGGATAGCGTTGTTAGCGGTTCTTTATTTGCTGATTAAGACTAATCCAAAAAGACATACTAGCATACCAATGATTTGCCGAAGAGAAATACTTTCCTTGTAAACGAAAAAACCGATCAACAGTAAAGCGCAAGCTAAAATAATGTTGGTAACCAGAGAGGCAGTACTTACTTTCCAGCCAACCCGGAAGATATTAATATAACCAAATTCCAAAGCCACCACTATCAGGCCAAAGGCAAAGGAGGTCCAATTAATTTTAGTGACTTCCTGAACTAGATTTTTGACCGGAGAGGTTAGAAAGAACATGCCAACACAAGAACAAGCTGCTACCAGATAGGTAATACACAAGGTAGCAAAAGGATTAATGCTGGCAGGTGTAGACTTAGCACAGATGTTATAGGTGGTATTAGCTACAGCTACAAGTAAGATAGGCCAAAAAGTATTGAGCATATTATCATCCTCCTAAAAGAAAACCACATACAAAAGCTCTTTTGTATGCGGTAAACATTCACATGAAAAGACTTCTTTTTTATTTTGTTTCATTATATATTACCAAAACGCTATAATCAAATTATTTTAAAACAATAGAATTAATATTTTCTATTTTCCTTGATATAATGATTGCAAGGAAATGGAGGTGCTGATATGAATGCTGCAAAAGCTATGGAAATGAAAACGATTTCAGTGACAGGCAAGAGACAAATATCAATTCCTTTAAAATTTTTTAATAAATTGCACATAGGTAATGAAGTTGAATGCATATTATATGGTGACGAGATAATTTTAAAACCGGTAGAACATGAAACAACTGGTGAATTTGATGAATATATTCTTAGAGATTTGGTTAAAGAAGGCTATATCGGAGAAGATTTGGTGAAAGAGTTTAAAGTACGTAGGAAGAAGATTCGCCCTGCCGTAGAAAAAATTATTGAAGAAGCAGATGAGGCAGCCAATGGAAAAGGGAAAGCTTACACCCTGAAAGAAGTGTTCGGTGCTACGCATGGTAAATGATATTGTCGATTACAATAAATAACCGCTAACAACGTTATCCAATAGGGGCAAGTAGAGTCCTGCGGGTAGCGTTGTTAGCGGTTATTTTATTCTTCTCTACAGTGCTGTATCTTTGTAGCATACCAAATGATATAATTAATAATAAACTAAGAAAGGGTGAGCTTATGTTAGATGCCAGCGATAAAAAGGCAGGTATTCTGTGTATATTGCAAATTTTGGAGCAATACACAGATAGCAACCACCCGCTTATTATGGATGAAATTGCTAAATACTTGGAGAAAGACTACAGTCTTAAGTTAGACAGAAACTCTATTTCCAGACATTTAAAGTTTCTGCGCGATGAATTTGAATATTCCATTGAGAATAATACAAAAGGCTGGTATCTGAGTGAACGTTCCTTTGACGATAGCGAGCTCAGGGTTTTGGTGGACGGGGTATTGTCTTCAAAATATATACCTGAAAGCACTGCCCAAAAGCTAATAGACCGCATAGCTGATTTGGGAACGCCTACACTAAGAGCAAAAAAGCTTAATCATGTCTATACCTTGCCCAATTGGATCCATCAACGTAACAAGGACTTTTTCTTGAACTTGGAAATGATTGAAGAGGCCATTCGTAAACAGCAGCAAATTAGCTTTACTTACAATGAAGTGCAGACAGATGGCTCTTTGCAGCCTAAGTATACACGCTCACAGATTGTGCATCCCTTTGCCATGATTTGTGCGTATCAGCAATATTATCTGATTTGTAGCATTGGTAGTCTAAATGAATTGCGTCATTATCGCATAGACAAGATTACTGAGCTGGAAATACGCAAAAATAAGGCTATAACCTGGGGCGTTATTAAAGGCTATACAAACAATGTAAGAAGAAATATTGGGACATATGCCAAGGAGCATAACTTGATGTTTGGCGGCATTCCTGAAGACATTGTCCTCAAGATGCCTAAAAAACATGCCGGTAATATATATGATAATTATGGTAGTCAGGTCCAAATGAAAGAATTGGATGATGATACCATGGAAGTGTGTTTTAAAGATTCACTGGAAGGGGCCAGGATCTTTGCCCAACAATACGGCAGCGGCTGCGAGGTGATTGCACCGGATGCCTTGCGAAAGATGGTTAAGGAAGAGCTGGAAAAAGCATTGAAAAAATATTGAAGGGGTGGGATGAAAGATGGCAAAAAGTTATCAAGAGATTATTGACTATACATGGAGTCTGCTTGAGAAAAAAAGAGAGATTTTTGCACCACTTTATTCAGAATATGCACAAAATCTAATTAAGAACAGGGAACATATAAGCAAGGCTGTTAAATCTATAAGGACCATTGATGTTGATAAATATATTAATGTAGATTTCGTTGATAAAGTTAAAACTGATAAAACACAGGTTGGAATAGATTTACGATATTGTGGACGTAGCATAGCTACAATTAAAGTAAAAGGTGAGAAGAAAATACTGAGCATTAAACCAACAGCAAATACCTTTTTCCCAAAAGAAGAAAAAATAGTTTTTCCAGTAAATGAGAAAAATAAAAAGATGGTTAAAACAGTCCAATGGGATAGCAAAGAAGCAACATCTTTTAGGAAAAACTTTAAAAATAGGCCGAAAGCCATTAACAATGAGCATTATTATGAAAGCCAATGGTTAAAAAATTTAGAAAAAAAGAGTTCAACAGGGAAGGCACTTTGTAATATTCAACCTATAAAATATGCAGGGTGCAGAATACAATTTCCATCGTTTATTTCAGCAAAAGATGCACATAATGACATTATAAAGATATCAATTAAGAAAGATGGAAAACCGGCACATGGCGGTGGAATTGACATTTTGGCCACACGAAAAAGAGGCAATATTCCGTATTTAAGCATTGTTGAATTGAAAAATGATGGAGATAATTCTAAAGAAAAACCTGAAGACGCTATTAAACAGGCCATAGCATATGCTACTTTCATTGACTATATTTTAAGAGATAAAAATGATGAAAAAGCTGTTGTTACTTCTGAGAATTGGCAAAAAATTTTTAATATTAAAACAATGAAGAGAAAAAAGACCCTTTTTGCCGTTATTAATACACCTATAGGTAAGTATAATGAAAAAGATTTTGCTAATACTGAATTGGTTTTTCCAAGTGGCGATAAATTGAAATTACATTATATTTATTTTGACAAGAGTGAGTTGGAAAATGGTACGTTGACAAAGAAGGATATAATTTCTTCTTTATAAGATTATTTTAAAGTAAAAGCAGCGAAGGCCTTTTGGCCTTCGCTGCTTCTTTCTGACTATCCTACATTTGTTTCTGCATTTTTCCTGACTCTGTATGGCATCTTTTGGCTTGATATACAAATCGTCTTTTGCGTTCTGACTGATTGTCAGGTCTGATGGTGCCTAAGCTCCACCAGTGCAAGTTAGCTAAAAAGGTCTTGGTTACCGGATAACCCATGTTAGAAGTAAGAATGCTATCCATGCCGCAGAAAGGACAGCAGATAATTCCAGGGTCATCAATATTTTCATGCAGCCATTTATGCAAATGGTGAGGGTTGAAGATGCTCAGACAGTAAAAACAACCGGCTCTGTCAGATGCCATGAGGTCGTTCACATTCACATATCCGGTCTTGCGATGTACTTTCTCGTAATAAGCACTCCAGCTCTTGGCATGAGCAGGGGGTAAGCGATTATACGAGATTTCCGCTTGTTCATAATAATCGGGAGGATACTTTTTGCAATCCTCCCAATATTTTTTTAACTCTTTCTTCCATTTTGCTTCTGAACAAAAGATTCTTAAAATTAAATTTTCTTCTATAGCTTCTATTCTTGTAGATTTCTTTTTTAAATTATTCATATTTTTACTCCGTCTAAAGCCTGTAGGGGCTATGAAGAAAACTTTCAAAGGGGGTAGTAGAATACTTACCTAGTTTAAATTCGTAATCATGAGCATCGGTTAGGAATTCTTTTGTGACTGGCAATCCCATCTTGTCGGTGATGATCCAGTTGAGGGTACCACAGTTAGGGCAACATATTAATCCACCTTTAGATAATTCGCATTGGTCGGCGTTGGCCTTAGATATTTCCTCTTTTATCTTTTGTGGTTGGAAAATATACCCGCACATGATGCAGCCGGCTTTATCTGCTTTTAATAAATTAGCTGTGCTTAAATGACCGGCTGGTATCATAATCTTAAAATGGTGAAAATCATCCCGCCTGATACGGAGAATACGTTCTGTCTTCCATTTAATTCTTTCTCTGCGGTTGGGAATAGGACGTTCTGGTTTATAATCTCCTTCAAAAATTAGTCTTATTAGTTGTTCTTCCCGTGAAATTGGTTTAGGACCAAGATGGTCTTTGCGAGCTCTTTTAAATTTATTCATATATATCACTCCTCGTGTCCAATAGACATATAGCAAGTCTTTTTGACGCTTTATCATATGTAGTTTTCAAGGTTCATTAACTGAAGCTATTGTACAAAAGCCAATGCACGAAAATTAGTGCATTGGCTTTGCTATGGTATAGCCAGAAAGTAGTTGAAGTTACAAGGAGAGATACATATGGTTAAGCTTATTTTCCACAAAAATCCAGAACGCATTGGCGGTGGGATTACTGAATTGCAAAGCAACGGACATCGTCTGATTATCGACATGGGAGCAGATTTGCCTAAGAGTGGTAGTTTTTCTGAAACAAGAGAGGCTAATCCTAATATTAATGGTGTGACCAGTGGTACACCTGATTGCGATGGCGTCCTCATCAGCCACTATCATGGAGACCATGCAGGCCTGTTGCACTATGTGCTGTCCAATATTCCTATTTATATGAGTAGGGCGACTAGGTCCGTCTTAAGGGTGGTGAAGGTGGTTCTTTTGCGCAACCATCTAGGTGGAGTTACCGATTGGGAGATAGAGCAACTAAATAAGGCTAACTTATTTACCTATGCAGATTGGGGTAAACCTCATCAGCTTGGGAACTTTATAGTTACGCCTGTTCGCCAGGATCATTCTGCCTACGATGCCCTAGGCTTTGTCATTCAGGTTGACAACATCAAAATTTTCTTTACAGGAGATTTTCGAGGTCATGGTTATACCGGTAGCAAGCTGGTACCGATGTGCCAAAAATATGTAGGGAAGGTAGACTATATTCTTTGCGAGGGGACTATGCTGTCTAGGCCAGGCGAGGTTCTCATTAGCGAGCCAACGCTGTACTTTAAGGCTATGACACTTTGTCAAAAACATAAGTATGTTTTGGTTTTGGCTTCTTCTACCAATATTGATACACAGGTAAGCTTTTACAGAGCTGCCAGAGCTACTCGCAAAGCCTTTAAGGTAGATGATTTTCAGCAGCAGATTTATAACGAATTGGTGGCTGACAGACATTCAGATATATATGATATTGAGCCTACCACCGAATTTTGTCCCAATGGCATGGTACTAATGGTGCGGGCTAGCCAGCAAAGCTTCATAGAGGCGTTTTTTAAAAAATATGGACAAGATACAGTATTGGTATATTCCATGTGGCATGGCTATCTGGAGAAGAACGCCAAATTACGCCATCTGCAGGAGTTGTGGGGAGATAGGTTTGTAGAGCTTCATACCAGTGGACATGGCCATCCCATGGTAATAAAACAAGTAGTAGAAGTTTGTAGTACTCCCCAAACGGTAGTGATACCTATGCATACAGAGAGTTTTGCTTCTTGGAAGAGATTGCAAATTAAGCAGCCAATTCTAAAAACGGTGGCCGGTACTGCTTATGATTTAAGTGATCATGCAAGCTTGATAAATGTTGCTAAGGAGGAAGCATGATGGATAAGGATTATAATGACGATTTTGTGCATCTACATGTGTTAACTGAGTACAGTCCTGGCAGAAGTATTGCCAAAATTAGAGAGTTAGTAAGTAAAGCCAAAAGTCTGGGGATGCAATATCTTGCCATTACAGATGCAGGGAATATGGAAGGCGTACCAACTTTTTGTGCTGCCTGTGCCAAAGAAGGCATCAAGCCTATTATTGGTAGTGAATTGCAGGTACTATGCAAAGATGACAAGGACGAGAAGACTAGTCCCATGGTTGTATTAGCCTATAAGCAGCAAGGGTACTATAATCTGTTGCAATTGGTATCAACTTCAAGTATGAGATATAAACAGGAAAAGGGACCGGATTCGTATTTCCGTAAGGATAATGGCTTTGTCACCAGGGAAGAGCTACAAACTTATCATGAGGGGCTAGTGCTTCTCAGTGGCGGCTCAGATAGTGAGATTAATAAGGCCTTGCTGGAGGGAGACTATGCCGAGGCGACTGCTCTTGTGCAAGAATGGGCAAAAGTTTATTTCAAAAATTTTTATTTAGAAATACAGGATCAGGGGCGTCCTGAAGAAAAGTTTTTGAACCAGTTATTGCAAAAACTAGGGCAAGAGAATGATGTTGAGCTTGTGGCTACCAATGACGTGTGCTATGTAGAAAAAGAAGATGAAGAGCTTTTGGCCCTAGCTCAAAAATTGCCACGGTGGGCAGATTGGTATGGACGTGCAGATTATGTAACAAATTTAAGTATAGAGGCCAATAAACATTTGTGCAGTGGTAGCGAGCTCCAGAAGCTTGCGGAAGAATATCCTGAGGCAGTGGACAATACATTAAAATTGGCAAAATTTCTTGTTGATTCTCTTTGGCTAAATGATTACGCAGGCCCAATGAATAATAATAATTGGGGCGAGGAAGAACTTTATTGCAATCGGGGAAAAAACGATGAAGACTATGACTTACAACTTAAAGCTATGTGTGAAACGAGACTAGCTAAGTATTATCCTCATGCCGATGCGGTTATAAAGCTGCGCTTGGCAATTGAAATCAAGACTATTATTAAGCTTGAACGCAGCAGAGAGCTCATATTTGCCAGCAACTGCTTGCAAAGCATCCGTCAACATGGGATGAGGGCTTATCTAAAACCAGGAGCAGTTTATGGGAGCTTGGTAGCATACCTTTTAGGACTGGTGCCTACAGATCCTGTAAAATGGCACCTGGAGGATAAAGAATTTCTGAACGAATTAGGGAAAAATGAATTGTTTGCAACCTTAAATGGTTGTGCTATCGGAAATTATTACCTAGGAAATATGATAAGCAGTCTGGAGATGTTATTTGGCAAAGACAGAGTAGTTGCCACCGTAGTGGTTCCTCGCAGGAATATGGGTTCTGCCTTATGTGGCATGTTAATGGAAATCTACTCTGCGCCTGAAGGTTCGGAAGAGCTGCTTAAGTTCTGCGGCCAAGAATACCCGGTAAACCGGTTGGGGACAAATGAAGAGTTGGATGCATATATAGAACAAATTCGTGGCCTCAAAGAATTCTTAAGAACAAACAAGTTCCTTAAGAAAATATTTAGTTATGCTTGGCGGCTGGACGGTCTTCCTAGGATGAATAGGGCAGGTTTCGATCGCTATCTAATTATTTTGCCCAAAGAAAAAGCCCCAGAACAATATTTACCTACAATGCCATCCTTAGAAACATTCGATGAAAAGTACCCTAAAATTGTCAGTCAGTATAGCGCGCGGGATGCAATTGTTTGGAATTTTAACTTATACCACTGGCTGCATAGTCCTTATTTGGGACTGATGGACGAGCTGGAAGATATATTTGTACGCGAGGGTGAAAAGATAGATTTTGAGAATATTCCACTGGATGATCAAGAGGTGTATAACTTCTTAAGCAGTGGCAATTTCATAGAAAGCTCCTATAGAAAGGACGAGCTAAACAGTATAAAGAAGCGCTTATTAATGGATTTAAAGCCACGTGATTTGAATGAACTAATGGCTTATGCAGCTATGACAGTATCTGCTGAAATATTGCGCTCAGGAATCCCTTCAACTTATCTACGAATGCGAGAGAAAGAAAGTATTGAAGCGGAACAAGACTTTTTTGAAATGTTCAAAGCTAGTCCCAATGTTATTAGTAAAATACAGGCAGCAATTAAGGCTCTGGAGATTTACATGAAAGCATATTTTAATTATTATTATCCTACGGAATACAGGAGAGCTTTGCAGTAATGCTGGTTAGCAAGCAGAAAGGGACTTCGGTAATTTTACCGAAGTCCCCTTCTTTGTAAAAAATTGTCAGTCAACTTAAATCCTTCTTGACAAGAATATGGTATTTGTTATAATTAATTTACAAAACTTCATAGGCCACGCGGAACTGACGGATAAGTGGAAAAACCACATGGACCGCGGCGCTAGTTTTTCAAGTCGACCGTCTGGGCAGAGAGATTGTACCCAGAGGGCTTTTTTATTTCCCGGTAAAATCTCTCATCAGTATATTATGCTTTAAGCATAAAAAGGAGATCTGACTATGAAAAACAAATGGCTTATTGCCTTAGCTGCCGTAGGAATCCATATCTGCATCGGCAGTGTGTACGCGTGGAGCGTGCTAGTGAAACCAATTATGGCGCAAATGGGCTTTACCCTGAAGCAAACTACTTGGACCTTTTCACTGGCTATTTTATTTTTAGGACTAAGCGCCGGATTTTTAGGAGACTATGTTGAGAAATATGGTCCTCGTAAAAGCGGCTTAACTTCTACCTGTTTCTTCGGCTTAGGCATGCTGGGAACAGCTTTGGCTCTGCATTTGCACAGCCTTACCTTACTCTATATTTTCTACGGTGTCATAGGTGGTATTGGTTTAGGCACAGGTTACATCACTCCTGTTTCCACACTGGTTAAATATTTTCCTAAAAATCGTGGCTTTGCTACGGGACTTGCCATTATGGGCTTTGGTTTTGCCAGCCTTATTGCCGGTCCTGTTATGCAGCAATTAGTAGCACGTTTTGGTTTGGTACAAAATTTTATCATCTTAGGTTGCGTCTATATGTGCATCATGGCATCCGCTGCCTTATATTTGGCACCACCTCCCAAAGAAGTGGTGGCTGCTCAACAAAAAGCGGATACTTTAGCTGTGCATCCCGTACGTCAATACAGGGCTAGAGAAGCTTTGCGCACTTGGCAGTTTGGTTGCTTGTGGTGGATATTCTTCACTAATATTACTTGTGGCATTGCTCTTTTGGCAGTGGCAAGTCCTATGGCTCAGGAAGTTGTGCACATGAGTCCTGTAGCTGCAGCTTCTATGGTTGGCATCATCGGTCTTATCAATGGGGCAGGACGTATTTTCTGGTCCACTGTTTCTGATTATATTGGCCGGCGCAATGTTTACATTGTTTTCTTCAGCATTGAGATTTTAGCTTTTTATACCTTGGCAACTACCACCACGGCCTTCTTATTTCAAGCTTTGGTATTAGTTATCATCTCTTGCTATGGCGGCGGATTCTCTTGCATGCCTGCCTATTTAAGCGATCTTTTTGGCACCAGGGAACTAAGCGCTATTCATGGCAAGATTTTAACAGCGTGGGGTTTAGCCGGTATTGCAGGACCGCTGCTTTTGTCCTGGATTAAAGAGACTACCGGTAACTATACTACAACACTCTATTTCTTTGCGGCATGCTTTGTTCTTAGCCTTGCCATCGCCATAGTTTTAAAATGGCGCACTTCCTTGGTTACTCTGAAAGCTAATAATGACATAAAATAGTGGTACAAAGAAAATTATAAAAGAGTATTATATATAGAAGTAAATTGACACGTATGGGAAAAAAGAATATGCTAAACAATAAGGTTAAAGAGCCTCCGGTAATGCTACCGAAGGCTCTTTAAAAAATCTTTACAAAAAGGGGGACAGCATCATTAATATAAAATATCGCCTGGCCCTTCTTTCGACAGCTTTAATATGGGGTTTAGCATTCGTGGCTCAACGTGTCAGTAATGACACTATGGGTCCATTTGCTTTTAATGCCGTGCGTAATCTCTTGGGAGCTTTGTCCATTTTGCCGGTAGTATTCTGGCGACGTGAAAATGCCCTGCGCCCCAAGCCACCTGCTTGGCTGACTTTGCCTAGAGCTTGTATCTTTTTGGGACTTATGCTTTTTGGCGGAACATCTTGTCAGCAGATAGGGATGATTTACACTACGGCTGGCAAGGCAAGTTGCATCACATCACTTTATATCGTGGCAGTGCCAATAGCAGGCTTGCTAATAAGGCAACCTCTTAGGCTGTTGCATGTGTTTGGTTTAGGCATAGCAATGTTGGGCTTATACCTTCTAGCTTTTAAGCCGGAGGGTGGTTTGAACTTTGGAGACTTTTTAGAATTGTGCGGCGTATTCTTCTGGTGCCTGTCTATCCAGGGTGTAGGTATGTTCGTTAAATATTATCCTGGTTTGGTACTCTCGTTTTGCCAATTGCTAATTTGTGCCTTGTGTAATTTTATATGTGTATTCTTTGTGGGTGAAACCTTGAGCTGGTCTATGCTTCAGCAGACGGCGGTGCCAATTTTATATAGTGGCATTATGAGCAGTGGCGTGGCCTACACGTTGCAGATTTTAGGTCAGGAGCATGTGCCACCTACGGAAGCTTCGCTATTGTTGAGTATGGAGATGGTTTTTGGGGCGTTGTCTGGGTACATATTATTAGATGAGCTTATGACGACGCGTGAGTTACTGGGCTGTGTCATCATGGCCTGCGGTATCTTTACGGCACAGCTTCCCAGCCGGATTATTTGGCAGCGTGGCCCCAGCACGGAAGGTTAATTTGTTAGATGATATGAATAATCTGTAGATCTAAAGTCACACAAGCTGGCCATTATCCGTTTTATTGTTTAGAAAGAAAGGACACGTTTTATGCCGCTGGAAAGGAAAGCACTTTTGCAAATAGAAGGCGTGAAATTTTCTTTGCTATAAATATAAAAACAAGACAATGTAATGATAATTATTTAAGATTTATTGACGCTGCATAGAATTATTATATAGCGATTTATTTTAAGTATAGAAAAACCTCGGAAATTATTTTCCAGAGGTTTTTTTTCTGCTTGTTTTAGTTTTATTGATTTCGAAATCCTTTTTGATTACTTCATTATAAACGCCTATAACCTTATAGAAAGTATCGATTTCTTCTGGGGAACATTTCTCTTGCAACTCTGACATGGTCTTGGCAATATCATTAATATCATACATCTTGTGAGCTTTACTTGTTTTAGCTCCCTCCGCTGTCACATAGAGATGGAGGTTCTTGGCATTGCCGGCTTCTTTTCTCTTTTCAATTAATCCCATATCAGTAAGGCGAGTCAAAATTTGAGAAATAGATCCTTTAGTCTTATCCCAATAAACAATAAGCTCTTGAGGGGTAGTGCCGGGATTATCTTCTATATAGCTTAAAGTGTGTACATCCAACATAGAGAGGGGATGCACATTGTCATATTCGTGTGAAGAGTAGATGTAATCATTATAGTGCATTACGAAGAAATAAATGTTGTAATATCTATCGTTTAAAGTTTTATAAAGCTTATCTACCATGGTCTGTTTTTTGACTGCTTTTTCCTTAGGCACGGCTTAAAATCTCCTTTACTTTCGAGGTCTTCTGAACTCAAAGAATAACATACTTTTAGAAATCTTTCAAATATAATATGGCTTTTTGCATTAGTCGAAAAATTGTAGTCAAAAACAAGAAAGTTTAATCGTTAAACAAAAAAATATTGACAAAGAACGATAAACAGGGGTATTATGACAATGAAAATTGTTTAAGCGCTAAACAATAAAAACAAGCTTTAATAATAAGGGGAGGCATTATCGTGGGAAAATATGATTTTAATGCAGTTGTGAATCGTCATGGAACAAGTTGCTTGAAGTATGATTTTGGTATGCAACGCAAGGGCAGGACGGATTTGTTGCCATTGTGGGTAGCAGATATGGATTTTAAGCTACCTGAGGAAATCCTGGCTGATTTTCACAAACGTATTGACCATGGCATTTTTGGTTATACTGATCCAGATCAAGAATATTACGCAGCTTTGGATGGTTGGTTCTCTCGTCGTCATGGGTATCATATTGATCCCAAGACAGTGACTGTTGGCTGCGGTGTTGTATATGGCCTGGCAACAGGCGTAAAAGCCTTTACCCAATTAGGCGATGCTATTTTGATTCAACAACCTGTATATTATCCCTTTAGGGAAGTTATTGAAGATAATGGCAGAAAGTTTATTAATAATCAACTGGTTTATAAAGACGGAAAATATAGCATAGATTTTGCTGATTTTGAAGCAAAGATTGTTGCTAATAAGGTTAAAGTATTTATTTTGTGCAATCCTCATAACCCTGTAGGCAGAGTATGGTCCAAAGCAGAATTGGAAAAAATGGGTGATATTTGTTTGAAACACAATGTTGTTATCATGGATGACGAAATTCACTGTGACTTCGTGTTTCCAGGCCATAAATTTACCAGCTTTATGACCTTGGATGCCAAGTATCAAGATAATCTAGTTCTTTATAATTCTCCCAGCAAAACATTTAATGTAGCCGGTTTACAACCTGCCAATATCATTATTAAAAACGATAAGCTTCGCACCATGTATCGCAAAGCCAATGCTGCTTCTGGTTATAGCCAGGGCAATATCATGGGGATGGTAGCTGTTAAATCAGTTTATACCAAAGGCGATGCCTGGGTTGATGAATTAGTGCAATACATTACCGGCAATATGGAATATGTAAGAGATTTTGTAAAAAAGAATTTGCCTAAAGCTTATTTTGTTGAACCAGAAGGAACATATTTAATCTGGATAGATTTTTCCGGTTATGGTTTTACCAGTGCTGAACTAGAACATGTTATGGTTGATGAAGCTAAGCTGTGGCTGGATTCTGGCAAGGTGTTTGGCCCTGCTACAGAACAATTTGAGCGTTTCAACCTGGCTTGTCCTCGCAGTACAGTAGAACAAGCGATGAAGCAGTTAAAAGCAGCGTTAGATATGCATAAATAACAAAGGAGAAAACCATGAAAACATTGTGGACGACCTATAAATCATCCGTTTTGCTTTTGGCTTCGATGATTGTTGGTGGGGTAATTGGTTATTTTTGGGGACCCGGTGCAGCAATTTTGCAACCTGTTGCTGATACGTTTTTAAATCTTTTGTACTGCTGTGTAGTTCCCTTGATTTTCTGTTCTTTAACAGCAGCTATTGCTAAGATGAAGGATCTTTCCAAGTTAAAAAAAATAATGAGTATATTTTTAGCAGGTACGTTTATCACCGGTATTATTTCTTGCATATTCATGATAGTTCCTTGCTTGTTTATTGATCCGGCTAAAGGATCTACCATAAAACTGGCAGAAACTGTTAAGGATGCTTCCGGCAGCATGAACGTACTGGGCATGTTTACAGTTGGAGATTTTCCTCTCTTATTTTCTAAGGCCCATCTTATGGCGTTGATTGTTTTTACGGTTATTTTTGCCATTGCTGTTATTCAGGCAGGCGAAAAAGGCGAGAAAATTGTTGATGCCATGGAAGCGCTGACTGCTGTTGTAGTAAAGATCATAGGTATTGTCATGAAATTGGCTCCACTAGGATTAGGCTGTTATTTTGCTATCCTAATTGGTACTAATGGTAGCGAGGTTATTGGACCGTTGTCTAAGGCTATTGGCATGTATATGGTAGTAATTGTTGTTTACTATGTCGTTTCCCAAACAGCGGAAGCCTATATTGGTGCTGGCACAGAGGGAGTAAGGACTTGGTGGGCTACTGCAGTACCTCCAACTTTGACTGCCCTTGGAACCTGTTCTTCAGCTGCGACATTGCCGATTAACATCCAACAAGCCAAAGAAATTGGTATACCTGATGAAATAGCTGATTTGGTTATTCCCCTGGGGGCCAATCTTCACAAAGATGGCGCTTGCGTTATTCAAATTATTAAGATTGCTTTTCTTTGCTCCGTTTTTGGCATGAATTTCGCTACGCCCAAGAATATTTTCTTATCCATTGTGGTTGCTGTTATAGCGTCTATAGTTATGGGCGGTATTCCGGCCGGTGGTTATGTAGCTGAAATATTCATTCTTTCTGCTTTTGGATTCCCAACTGTTGCTATACCCATCATGGTTCTTATTGGAACAATTACAGATGCACCTGCTACAGCTGTAAACGTTACCGGTGATACAGGCTTGGCTATGATTATAGCAAGGTTTGTAGAGGGTAAAGACTGGCTGAAAAAAGCACAGGAAAAGAAAGCTCAAGTTTCTATGTAAAAAGATATTAATCAGATGAAAAGAGGAGTTTTAAATGAATATTATTGAAACAAAAGAAGCACCAAGTGCTATTGGACCATATTCTCAAGGCTATATTGTTAATGGATTTGCCTACACTTCAGGGCAAATTCCCGTTGATCCTGCTACCGGAAATGTACCGGCAGGAATCGAAGCTCAGGCAGAACAAAGCTGCAAAAATGTAGGAGCTACCTTAAAGGCAGCCGGCAGTAGCTTCGCAAAGGTGTTTAAAACAACATGTTTTTTGGCAGACATGGGAGACTTTGCAGCCTTCAATAAAGTTTATGCTAAATATTTCACATCTAAACCTGCCAGGAGCTGTGTTGCTGTTAAAGCCCTTCCTAAAAGCGTACTTTGTGAAATAGAAGCTATTGCTGTTATAAAATAGCATTTTTATAGGGAGGGGAAAATGTATGAAAGTTACAATGATTGGTAGCCATCTCTGCCCAGACACTTTTGCTGCTATGAGTGCACTTTTGGCAGCTGGTGCAGAAGTAAGTTATAAAGACATCTTGTCCTGCCATGCTGATTTAAAAGCATATTTAAAATTACGTGATACAAATAAGGCCTATGCGGATATTCGTGGTACTGATATGCTGGGCATACCTTGCTTTATTTTAGAGGATGGCTGTATAACCTTGAATTTAGCAGAAGTTTTAAAATTAGCAAAATAAAATATATCTATAAATATCGAAAGCCTCCGGTACGATACCGGAGGCTTTTTCGTTGCAGATAGCAGTATCTGCTGATTTGTATGTGCTTTGCGTGTTATAATTCTAATAAGCAACATGAGTAAGGCAATTGCTAATCTTCAAATGATTATGTTAGTTTATTAATTAGAAAGAAGTGATAAATTATGCAATATACTACACAATTTGATTCTCCGTTAGGCAAGATGCTGCTTGCTGCTGATGAGAAGGGAATAACAGGGCTCTGGTTTTATGGAGAAAAATATTTTGCTGATGGTCTTGCCAAGGAACATAAAGAAGAAATTACCCCTGCACTTAAGAAGGCTTTACAATGGCTGAAGCTTTATTTTGAAGGGAAAAAACCACAGTTTATGCCGCCGATTCATATGATGGGAACGGTTTTCCAAATGTCTGTGTGGAACATATTGCAAACTATACCTTATGGGAAAACTACGACCTATGGAGCAATCGCGAAGAAAATTGCTGCCAAGCGAGGCACTAAACAAATGTCAGCTCAGGCAGTGGGCGGGGCTGTAGGTCATAATAAAATATCAATTTTGATTCCTTGCCACCGGGTACTTGGAAGTAATGGTGACTTGACCGGTTATGCCGCTGGAATTGATAAAAAGAAAGCGCTTTTGCAAATAGAAGGCGTAAAATAAAGAAGAGCAGAATAAAAAAATTGGTTGTTATGGAAAATAAAAGAGGATTGTTAGAGTTTTTTCTAACAATCCTTTTCTTATGCTAATGTCCATCATTTTCACAATATTCTTTGCTATATACCTTGTTTTATAGAACCTTTGGTAACATACCAAAGGCTTTTTTTGTGTGAATATGGGCAGCTTGTAGGCATATTAACGCATAAAAGGAAAAGTCCTTGTTACTATTACATAGCCTACAAAAGCACAGGTGATTAAAAAAGATGGCCAAAATACTAGTTTTTCCATGTAACCTTTGTCAATGAGCTTTTCATTCAAAGGATCTGGACCATACTTATTTTCTCCAACTGTTCCTTTCTTAAATAGAAGAAAGCAAAAAATTACCAAGTGAATTACTATTAAACTGGTAGCAATAGCCGGACTTATTGTTTTAAACCGAGCGGCAATAAAGGGTATCAGTAAAAGGATTATGGCACAAGCGCCTGGCAGGTTCAAATCCTTAAAGCGTCGCCAATCTACACAAAGAAAAATAATCATTTTGATGAAGGCAAAGATGCCAAAGAAAATAAAACCTAAAATTGTACGGCCCCAATTGTTTGATCCGAAAAGGCTGATACACGAAATAGGAATCCATGCGTAAGCAAAGACTAGTAATAATAAATATATTGAACGCATAAAGTAAGCCTTACGTCCAATCCTACCGGAGAAAGATAAATATTTTTCTCTAAAGGTAATCACTCTTTCAATCTTCTGCTGTTCTTCAGCTGGGGGCATAGTGTCGTCTCCTGTGAAAATGTTATGATTAATTATAACATACTTTTAAAAATACTTAGGCACTAGAGAGATTTTCTCTCTAGTGCCATTTTTCGATATATTAATAGTGGATTTCATTATATAATATGAATATGTGGGGTGGATAGATATGACTGAGAAAGAAAAGATGCTAAATCAAAAATTATATAATGCTTGTAACGATCCGGAACTTGTTGCAGAAAGAATGAAAGCCAAGGATTTGTGCTATGCATTTAATCAGTTATGCCCCTCTGAAGTTCAACAGCAAAGAGCTTTGCTGAAGCAGCTGTTGGGTCAAACCAAGGAAAATCCTTGCATTCTGGCTCCATTTTGGTGCGACTATGGTTACAATATAGAAATAGGTGCCAACTTCTTTGCTAATCATAATCTGGTAATTCTTGATTGTGCCAAAGTTCAGTTTGGAGATAATGTGTTTATCGGGCCGCATTGCGGCTTTTATACAGCAGGTCATCCACTAGATGCGGAAAGACGCAATCAGGGACTTGAATATGCATATCCCATTAAGGTAGGCAATAATGTCTGGATAGGCGCCGGTGTGCATGTCATGCCGGGAGTTTCCATTGGCAATAACGTGGTAATTGGCAGCGGAAGTATCGTCGTTAAGGATATTCCGGACAATGTGGTGGCACTAGGTAATCCTTGCCGTATTATCAGAAGTATTACGGATGAGAAATGAGACAAAGGGACGCGTCCCTTTGTCTCATTTAATTTGTAGATTTTGCTTAAGCGATGGATTTCGGGAACGAAGTGGACGAAATCAATAAACCACCGGCTATGCCGGTGAGATTGAACAGCTTATAGCAAAAAACCTCCCATGTTAAAATGATGATGGTCCGTCAAAACCACATCGAATAACAAGGGAGGCATCCAATTGGATAGTCAAAGTTTATCACACACATATTGGAACTGCAAATACCATATTGTTTTTACACCTAAGTACAGAAGGCGGGAGATATATGGAAGCCTGAGGGTAGATATCGGCAAAATACTGCGTATGTTATGCCAACGGAAAGAAGTAGAGATAATAGAAGCAGAATGCTGTATTGACCACGTACATATGCTAGTCAAGATTCCACCCAAGTACAGCGTATCACAAATAATGGGATTTCTGAAAGGCAAAAGCTCACTTATAATCTTCGACCGACATGCCAATTTAAAATATAAATATGGCAACAGGCACTTCTGGTGCAGGGGATACTATGTAGATACAGTTGGCAAAAACAGCAAACGGATTGAAGAGTATGTCAGGAATCAGTTGCAAGAAGATATCACAGAAGACAGTATAAATTCTAAAGAATATGTTGATCCGTTTGCCAAAGGATCAGAAACCAAGAAATAAAAAAGGCCCGTGAGGGCCTAGTTGAAAAAGTGGTGCAAATGACGGATTTTAATTCGGCACGGCTTAAGCCGTGGCCGGTAAGAGCCCCTTCTAGGGGCGGACCAAACCGCCGGTTCTACCGGCGGTTATGATCTTTAAAAAAATCTTCTATACTAACGCCCAGCTCGTCAGACAGTCTGAATAATATTAGCAGGGTAAGACCGGTAGGCTGACGACCTCGTTCTACTCTGGAAAGATATTGCTCGCTTATTCCTACATTGTACGCCAGGTCAATTTGCCTGATTTGCCGGATGCGCCTATAATAAGTAATTTTTGCGCCTAACCGATTAAAACGGTCTGCAATTAATTTGCTGTCTTTCATGAAATATCCCCCAATAGTGTGGCTTTGTTCACTAATATTATCTCATGTTTTATCTATTGTAATTTTCGTATTTAGTGACAGTATTATCGTAAATAGTGATTGTTTTCCTTGGCAAAAAAGGCACTCTCTTTAGAGAGTGCCTTTTCCGTGCCTGTAAAATTAGAAGGTAATGATTAGTTGAGACCAAAGAGTTTTTCTCTTGAAGTCTTTGTTATTATCATTTTTATCCTTCAAATCAAAGTACTGAATACCGGCAACCATGTTCTTTGCTACAGTGTAATCTACGCCAACGCCATATCCCTTGTAGCCATTAGCTTTGCTGTAGTTAGCGTTAAAGGTATTATTGATGTAAGATGCAGCAGGTTGGTTGTAGTAGTTAGCCCAGAAGCCGACAGAACCAACCTTGCTAGCTTTAGCATTGCCAACACCTAACATAATAACATAACCATTCTTGCCACCGCTTAATTGATCAGCACAATGTCCGTCACCAAGAATGTAGTCAGCACCCAACTTCCATTGGTCAGCTGTGTACATAGCCTTGAAAGCCTTTAAGGTCATATCGGGAGTATAGCTGGCACTCTTGCACCAAGCATCGCTAATTCTGATGTAGTCAAAGCCCAGGTTAAAGTTCTTGCCCAGCTTGCCATCCAAGCCAACCCTCCAATATCTGCCGGCATCGGAATAGCCGTCGTAATTATCTTCTGTAACAGTAGTCTTTACTTGGGAATCAAAAGCACCGTCTCTGTTAGCCATCTTGCCTACAGCACCTGTGAATTTGATCTTATCGCCATATTCCAATTTAGCAGCATCAACTCGGTCGGAATAAACATTGCCATCTACCAGGTCTGATTGTTGACGACCAAGAGTAGCCTTGAAGTTGCCATACTTACCGGTTAAGAAAGCACGTTGGAAACGAGTGGTGCTGTTACCATTGTCGTCATTCAAAGCCTGATCATTTTGTAGCATACCGGTGTAGGTCCAGTTGTCGTTGATGGCGCCGTTTAAGAACAAACGAGAACGAATTTGAGAGCTGGAGCTCTTAACATCTTCTTGTTTAACGCTGTTGTAGCTGGCACGAACATAGCCGGCAATCTTTACATTGTCAGATTTCTTTTCCAATTTAGCAACGCGAACGCCCAGGTTGTCCAATTCGTCAGCGAATTCGCCAACTAATTTGTCATCAGCACCGATAGCGCCTTTTGCCAAAGCCTTAGCAACGATTTGTGCCATCTCATAACGAGTCATGGTACGGTCGCCTTTGAAGCTTCCATCAGGATAACCATCAACAATGCCGGCAGCAGCGAGTTTTGCTACGGAAGCATATGCCCAGTGTCCGGCTGGCAAATCAGAGAATGGATTGGCTGCGAAGGCAGTTGCAGAAACGCCCAAGGCCATTGCCATTGCAAAAACTAAAGTCTTTTTCATTATAAAAATCCCCCTTTTGTGGTTAAATTAACATCTTTATTATCTCATTTAAGCCGATTAAATATTTCGTTGGGGGGATAAAGACTTGTTATCTAGTTTAAGTGAGCAAAAATGGAGACGCCTCCCAATATGTTTATTTGGCATTAATTATATTTGTGCTATAATTAATAATATATATTAATTGCTTACATTATTTTTCTAATAAATAATTATTAGGGGAGAAAATCATGAAAAACAAGGCACGGGAAAGATTAGAGAAGAGGTTGGCTTTTGGTATGGCGTTGGTTAATGGTGCCAATACCATAGCTCCGGTAGGCTTGTTATATACGCAACCTAATCAATTGTTGGGGCAACAAATGCCTGCTACAGATCTGAAAGGTAAGCCTGTGGCTATGCGTATGTCAGCTAATGCAGACCGCAAGCCATATTCCTGTGCTAACTTGCAAAGCCTGGCCTATGCGGCTATGAGTGCAGTGGATGATACCTTGTTTGGCAAGGCGGAAGCTTTTACCTCGGTGGTTGGCGCCGGTGGTACTACTAACTATGTTTCCGGTGAAACTGTTAGCAGGGGTTTTTTAGGATGGGGTGGCAATACACAAGATATTAACAATGGTGGTACAGCTGTTAGCGTTTTTATAGGCGATAGCGGTACGCAAAATGTTAATAGTGGTGGTACAGCAATTGGTGTTAGTGTATATGAAACCGGAGCCATACAGAACGTTTATGGTGGCGGCACTGATCTAAAGGCAGTGGTATATAACTCTGGCACGATTAATGTTTATGGTGGCGTTGCTCAAATCGAAGCTATTGGCTACTGGGGTACTCTTAATGTTTATAGTGGTGCTTCAGCATCAGTTACTCATGAAGGTGAAGGTACGATTTTAAATAGCGGCGGTTCTGTACAGGCTTCCGAAACTATCGGGGGTAATATGATAGTTACGGACAAAGGTACTCTTAACGTTGCTACTGTTTCCAATTGTACTATAAGTGCTTCTGGAGGCAGTAAAGTTTCTGTTGGCAAGCAGACCGGTGGCCAGATGTCCCTTGAGCAAGGTGCAGTAGGAACAATAGATGTTGCTGCAGAAATGCGTCAAGATATTGGCAGTGGTGCCACAGGTTCTATTGGTTCGGCCTTATATAATGCTTTTCAAGATATTAAAAATGGTGGAACAGGGATAATTGATTTGGTAAGCAACAACGGTTATTCTTATGGTAAGCAGTATATTGAAGCGGGTGGCTATGGCTGGATAAAAATGTTAGATGGCGGACGCCAGACAGTAATGTCGGGCGGAACAAGTATTATTGACACAATGCAGGGGAACAGTGACCAATTTTTGTCTGGTGGCGGCGTTGTTATGGTGAGCCATATGATAGGCGGTGTGCAGTATGTTTCCGGCGTATATACCAGCAATGTTATTGGAACTATGGATGGCGGTACTCAAATAATCGATTCTAAAGACCGTGCCGGCATTGCTACCATGAATGGTGGTATTCAATATGCAGGGACAGGCGGCACAGGCATAGTAACCAATCTGCTGGGAGGTACACAGATTCCCAGTGATTTTTTCCTTTACAACCTTCTACGTAGTGGCGGTACTGTTATTGCTGAAAACATGCTGGGCGGTACTCAGCTAGTGGTTAAATCCGGTAGTGGCATAGTTAGTAATATGTCCGGCGGCATTCAAATATTGCAAAGCCAAGGTAAGGGCACTATCCTTACGCTTAATGGTGGTAGCCAGCAGATAGAAAGCGGCGGCAGCGGATCTGTAGAAAACCTTAGCGGTGGTGTGCAAAATATTGCTGTGGGTGGTTACGGCACCGTTAATTATCAATATGGTGGTACTCAGTTGGTGTCAGGCGATAGCAAGGTGGCGGTAATGCAGGCTGGTTTGCAACAAATAGAAAGTAATGGTCATGGTGATATAGCAGAGATGAATGGTGGTACTCAACAGATAAAAGAAGGCGGTCATGGTGTAATAGTCACTCTTAATAATGGTGAGCAGAGGGTAGGTAGCAATGCCACCGCCAAGCTGTACAATATGAATGGCGGTCAGCAAACGCTGGAAAGTGGTGCACGAAGCTATATAGTTAATTTAAATGGTGGCTATCAATGGGTTAGCAGGGGGGCATATGCTAGTGGAACCATATTTAATGGTGGCTATCAATTCATTTCAGCAGGAGGAACCGGTATAGAAGATAGCGGCAACGGTGGTACTCAGGTTGTGTATGCCTTTGGTAAGGGAACCATTGTGCGTCTAAGCGCTGGATTGCAAAACATAACCGGAGGTACAGGCCAGATTACCACTATGCTTGGTGGTACTCAACTCATCCATGGCGATGGTTATGGCACAATTGCTGTGATGTCGGACGGCGTACAGGAAATAATTGGCCATTCCGGTTTAATAGAGGAAATGGATAGTGGCACACAAATTATTTCCTCAGGCGGTACCGGAACAATCGGGGTACAGCACGATGGTATTCAAGAGGTGCGTGGCAAAGCAGTGTCTACACGGGTATTAGGCGGTACCCAGATTCTGGAAGCAGGGGGAACATTGTCTAAAAACGTACTATTAAATGGTACGCAGATCATTGCTTCCGGAGCTAGCCTGACTGCAGACAGTGCCGGTGCTGAACTTACTGTGCAGGCAAATGTTATTAGTAATGCCACTCAGCTGATTCAAAGCGGTGGTGAGGCAACAGGCTTTAGCCTAGTCAATGCTACTCAAACCGTTCAAGGTACAGCTAATGCCACTACTATTAACCAAGGTGGCGTACAAAACTTAGATGGTGGTGATACGGCAGCTACAACTATTAATGAAGGTGGCGTACAGAATGTTAATAGTGGCAGTCTGGCTATTTTTACCATGGTAAATAGTGGTGCTACCCAAAATATTAACAATGCGGGTATTGCCATGGCTGCGGTAGTTAATAGTGGCGGTGTACAGAATTTAAATAGCGGTGCTACAGGCTTTTTAGGTACTGTCAACGGTGGTACACAGAATGTGGCTACCGGTGCTGTCAGCCAGCTTGTGGCCATGGAGGGCGGTGTATTAAATATCGCTTCCAACGGCAATGTGGCCTTTGGAGATATTGAAGCACAGACTATTGCTACCTATACGGTGGATAATGTGAATAGTGATCAGGGCATCATGCAATTAGGTAATATTAGTGATAAGGGTTATACGGCTATAGGCCAAACCTTGAATATTGATACTCTAAAGGGCGATGCCACTATCTACATCAATGTTGATTCAACTTTGGGTAAGAGTGACTTTGTGAATATTACCAATAAGGAAGGCAGCACTGTTAATTTCCTGGCTGTCCACTATGATACGGTGCTTGATTCCTCCGGTAAAGTGCAGCAGCCTCAAAAGGATATAATTGTTGCCAAAACGCCTACGGATGTTAAGCTGCAGGCAGAAGCTACCGAGTACGGACCCATTAGCATTACGCCAAAACTAACTCAGGATACAACCGGCAACTGGCATTTGAATGGTTATACAGAAAAGCCTTCTACTACTACCATGACGGCCGGTGATACTCATCGGGTTATTGATCAGTTATGGTTTGATACTGTGAACAGCTTATCTAAACGGTTAGGAGATTTGCGTCTGGGAGCTGCAGATGCCGACGATGGCGTGTGGGTGCGCTATCAGCGTAAGACTACCAGGGCGGGACGCGGTTCCACCTCTGAACTAAATGCGAATATGATGCAGGTAGGCTATGACAAGAGCTTTAAGGTGAAAAACGGCAAGAGCTATGTAGGTATTGCTGTTGATCATTTGGTAGGCGGTAGCGTCTATGATAATGGCAATGGTACTGCCAAAGGTACTTCTGTGGCTTTATATAATACTTGGCTGGGCGATAAAGGCCATTATTATGACTTTATCATTAGGCGTGGACATTTTAGCAACGATTACAAACTCACCGACTTGTCCAAGGTGGAGAGCGAAGGCGAGTATGGCGTAAATGCCACTACTTTGTCAGGTGAGTATGGTTATCGGAAGACCTTGAAAAATAATCTGTATATAGAACCACAAGCAGAAATAATTTATGGTCATTTAAATTCTACGGATTATACTACAAAATATTTGTGGAAGAATTGGAATGTGCATATGGATGGAGTGAACCATTTCGTTACCAGACTGGGCATTGCTGTGGGCAAGAGTTATGGTAGTGGTTCCTATTATGCTAAAACCAGTTACTATCATGACTTTGGCGGAGCAGGCAGCTTAACCTATGGTGTTTACCCCTATAGTGATGTAGCTTTACGTGATTGGTGCGAAATTACGCTAGGCGGCGAAACAAAGGTTGCCAAGAACATGGTGCTTTATGGTGAAGTGACCAAGTATTTAGGAGATGTGACCAATAATCTGGACTTTAATGCCGGCTTAAGATGGAATTTCTAACACGGCAAATTAAAGCGGGGAAAGTTGTTTTGCTGGTTTAAGTTTTGCAACCCATGTTATAATAAAACAATAGGACAATTACAACGGGGGTACTCTCTGATGGGTAAGGCTTTTTCACAACGTTCTACTCCCCAGTGGTTCAGCAAAAAAGGAGATGCAAGCGTTGTTGAAGAAAAATAATTGGGTCATGGTGATTTTTTTACTTTTGACTATAGTAGCTTGTTTACCCAACCGGCAGGCAGCGGCAAGGGCACGTAAGTACTATGCACCTGTGCTGATGTATCATGATATAAAAGTAAAGCCTCTTAATGGCTTTGATGTAACAACAGCAGATTTTGCCAAGCAGCTGGCTTGGCTTGAAGCAGAGCATTACCAAACTTTGTCCATGGATGAGTATCTGGATATTTTAGATAAAGGCAAACCCTTTCCTGCCAAGACCATATTGCTAACTTTCGACGATGGTTACGAAGGAGTGTATACCCAAGCTGTGCCCGAGCTCATTAAGCACAATATGAAAGCCACCTTCTTCATCTTTAAAAATGGTATCGACACAAAGCTGGAAGGCTATCCCTATCTAACCAGCACAGAAGTCAAAGCCATGGCGGCAAATCCTCTTTTTTCTCTAGAGTCCCATACCATTTCACATCCTGATTTAACTACGTTAAAGAATGGGCAGTTGAAAAAAGAGCTTATAGCTTCTAAAAAGTATCTAGAAAAGCTTACCGGTAAACCTTGTTTGGCTCTGGCATATCCTTTTGGCCATTCCAATCCGCAGGTTATTGCCGAAACTTGGGCGGCAGGGTATGAGGTTGCTTTTTCTATTAGCGATGGACCAACAGCAGGGTTTGATACCTGTTATACCATTCCCCGTGTTTACATGGGGATGGCGTTAAGTGAAAATGAGAATAAATTGTTTAAGCAATATGTGCAAACTTATGCGAACATGCCGGCAGGAGCATTTCAAGAACGCTTCGGACAACTAAAATAAAAAAAGCTTTCGGAAAATATTTCCGAAAGCTTTTTTTGTTTGGCTAGAAAAGCAGACTACCAATCTGATAAGCAACAAAAGACAATAACCAAGCAATGAAGCACTGGAATAACACCACACTAAAGGCCTTAAGCTTAGAGTGCAATTCTTTCTTTACTACGGCAATAGTTGCTACACAAGGGGTGTAAAGCAAGGTGAAAACCAAAAAGCTTACCGCACTTAAAGGAGTAAACATAGTGCCTAAAGCGTTGGCTAGCTCACCGGTACCTGTTTTGGTAAGTACGCCTAAGGTGCTGATAACAGCTTCCTTAGCCGTAAAACCGGCGATTAAGGAAGTGGCAATAGGCCAGGAACCAAAACCCAAGGGAGCAAAAATCGGTACGATGACTTTACCAATCAGAGCCAGTAAGCTATTGCTGGTATCAGTAACTACATTTAATCTTACATCAAAGGTTTGCAAGAACCAAATGATGATGGTAGCTAAGAAAATAACAGTGAAGGCTCTTTCCAAAAAGTCTCTGGCCTTTTCCCAAATCAGCATGGCTACTGTTTTTACAGAGGGCATACGATAATTGGGTAATTCCATGACGAAGGGAACAGGTTTGCCTTTGAAAATAGTAGACTTTAAAACTAAAGCAACCAAGATACCTACGATAATACCGGTGAAGTATAGGGCAGTCATGACCAAGGGTGCATATTTGGGGAAGAAGGCTGCGGAGAAAATAGCATAAATAGGAATCTTGGCACTGCAGCTCATGAAAGGCACCAGCATGATGGTCATGCGGCGATCTCTTTCTGAGGCTAAGGTGCGACAAGCCATGACCGCCGGTACGGAACAGCCAAAACCTACTAGCATTGGTACAATACTACGGCCGGACAACCCAATTTTTCTTAAGAGCTTGTCCATGACGAAAGCAACTCTGGCCATATAGCCTGTATCTTCCAAAACTGAGAGGAAGAAGAACAGCACTACGATAATGGGCAAAAAGCTTAGGATACTTCCTACGCCGGCAAAGACACCGTCAATTATCAGACTATGGACAACAGGATTCAAGCCATAATTGGTTAAACCAACGGAAACGAATTGCGTTAAGTCTTCTATGGCGGCAGCTAACACATCACTTAAGGCTGCGCCGATGACACCGAAGGTTAAATAGAAAGTGGTGCACATGATTAAGACGAATAAAGGCAGTGCTAAATATTTATTGGTAAGCACATTATCTATCTTGGTGCTGCGGATATGTTCCTTGCTTTCCTGACACTTTACTACTGTTTCAGCACAGACTTGGTCGATGAAATTATAGCGCATGTCTGCTAAGGCAGCATTACGATCCAGACCACGTTCTGTTTCCATTTCTACAATACTATGTTCAATCAGTTCCAATTCGTTTTGATCTAACTTTAAAACCTTGGCCAAAGCAGAGTCGCCCTCAATAAGCTTGGTGGCACAGAACCTAGGGAACACGCCAATACGTTGTGCATGGTCTTCAATATTATGGGTTACAGCGTGAACGCAACGGTGCACAGGACCGCTGGGACAGAAGTCGTAGACTTCGGGATAAATCTTATCCTCGGCAACGTGCATGGCCGTCTCTACCACATCCTGAGTGCCTTCATCCTTTACGGCACTGATGGGAATAACTGGCACACCTAAGAGCTCAGCCATCTTAGTAGTGTTAATGGTACCACCGTTGTTTCTTACTTCGTCCATCATATTCAAGGCGATAACCATTGGAATATGCATTTCCAAAAGCTGGAGAGTAAGATAAAGATTACGCTCAATATTAGTGGCATCTACAATATTAATGATGCCGTCCGGTTTTTGCTTAAGAATGAAATCACGAGTTACGATTTCTTCTTCTGTATAAGGCCTGATGGAGTAGATGCCTGGTAAATCAACAACGGAGGCATCGTCCACATTTCTTATTTTGCCTATTTTTTGGTCAACGGTAACACCGGGAAAATTGCCTACATGCTGATTGGAGCCTGTTAAGCAGTTAAAGAAAGTTGTTTTACCGCTGTTTTGGTTTCCCACAAGAGCAAAAATCATTGCTTTTTCTCACTTTCACAAACAGTAATTTTTTTGGCGTCTTCCAGACGCAAGGTTAGCTCATAACCACGTATTCTAATTTCAATGGGATCTCCCATAGGCGCTACTTTACGAATGATGACCTTGGACTGGGGAATGATTCCCATGTCTAAAAGGCGACAACGCAGTGCACCTTCGCCACCAACCGCTACGATGGTTGCTTCTTTGTTTAAGGGCCAATTATCTAGCGTCATGATGACCTTCCTTTCTTTTGACAAGACTATTATAACAGATAATGTTAGTTTTAGCTAACTCTAATACAAAATTTTGCAAAAAAAGTCAAAAAGTGTCTAAAGATGCTATAATAAGTATACGCTATTGCTTGGCAAGGAGGTCCAAAATGGAAAAAGTAGATATAATAATAGTAGGAGCGGGAGTAGTAGGCTTAGCCATTGCTGCTCAAGTGAGTAAACAATATCCGAATAAAGCTGTAGTCCTTTTGGAAAAATGGGAAAAGTTTGGCCAAGAAACATCAGGACGCAATAGTGAGGTAATCCATGCAGGCATGTATTATCCCACCGGTTCCTTAAAAGCAAAGTTGTGTGTCCATGGCAATAGTTTGCTGTATGCCTATTGCGCAGCCAATAAAATCGCGCATCAGAGAATCGGCAAAATCATTATTACCCGCAACGCCAAGGAAGAAGAAGCGGTACAGGAGATTTATGAGCAAGGGCAAAAAAATGGCGTAACAGGTCTTAGGTATTTGACTAAGGCAGAAGTGAATGAAATGGAGCCAAATATTTTTGCCACAGGAGCTTTATTTTCCGAAAATACCGGTATTATATCTTCTCACGAACTGATGAAGGCCTTAGAGTGGCAAGCTACAGAACAAGGCGCCATGTTAGCCTACGCCCATACGGTTAAGCAAGTAGAAAAAACATCGGGTGGTTATGCTGTACATTTTGTTAATCAGGAGGGGGAAGATGCCTTAGAGTGCGAATATTTGTTTAATTGTGCCGGCTTATATAGTGACATGATTCCACAGCAGCTAGGCATTGATATAGATAAAGAAGGTTATCGCATTTATCCGGTAAAGGGAGAATATTTTTCCTTGGCTGCCGGTAAGAGTAAAATGATGTCGCACTTAATTTATCCGCCGCCTCTTGCGGATTTGAAGGGCTTGGGTACTCACATTACCAAAGGCCTAGATGGCATGGCCAAGCTGGGACCCAGTGCTTTTTATGTGAATTCCAAGGAAGATTACCATGTGGATAAAAACCATTTGGCAGAATTTTATCAGGCAGGACACAGCTTTTTGCCTTTCATTAATAAAGAAGACCTGGAAGCGGACATGGCAGGTATTCGTCCCAAAAACCAAGCACCTGGTGCACCTTGGGCTGACTTCATCATTACTGCTGAAGCGAAGAGAGGGTTGCCTAACCTAATAGACTTGGTGGGTATCGAGTCGCCGGGACTTACGGCGTCCTTAGCTATTGCAGAATACGCAGTTTCCTTAATGTGAAAAATCACTCAGGATTTTCCTGAGTGATTTTTTTGTTGTCAATTGGCATTGCCATAAGCCTTTTGAACTAAGCATAAGTCTGGAGGAGTAAATCTGATTTTATGATAACAAGATTTTTTAGTCTTTAAGTCCAATGTATTTAATAGGCAAATTCACTACAATGACATGAAATAGGAAACAAGTTCCTAAATATGCGAAGGAAGTGAATGCCTTGAAAAAAAGGAAGAAGATTTTAGCCTGCGCTGTCTTGGCTACAGTATTAAGTACAGGCGTGGTATATGCAGCGCCAAAGAGCACGGTATATACAGTTAAAGAGAGTAATACAGCAGATTCACCTTACAAAAGCATAACAATAAATGCTTCTGGTTCTGCTGCTACTTATGGTATTAATGCTTCAAGCAGTGCTACCAATGTGTATATGACTCAAGATGGTAAGATGATTGTCCATGTTGCTTTTCCTGATTGGGTAAAAAACACGGCAGGAGTTACGGTAGTCGGTGTTTCCGGTGCTAATGTCATCGCTCAGAATGCCAAAGGGAGCAACCAAAATCTGGAAATTAGTGTGGCAGGTGAAGGTGGCAAGTTTGGTACAGCTACTAATGTCTTTCAGGTTGTGGAGGATGCCACAGCTACCGGTATGACCTATGCTAGCGTTAAAGGTAATCTGAAATTAACAGTTAAGGCAGAGTCAGGCAATGCAGATAATGGCTTTGCAGCTGGTGCCAGTGCTAAAACACGCGCTTACGGGCTTAATGGTAAAGACACCATAGATGGCAATGCTGTTATTAATGTTTCAGCAGTGAGCAATCAATGCTACAGCGAATCTGTGAAAGCAGATTCCTCTGCACAGGCCTATGGTATCAGAGGTGTTGATGCCAGCAATACCATTAGTGGTAATGCTAATATTATCGTTAGTGCCCAAAGCGGCACAGTTTATCCCAAGATTAATGGCGACGCCAATGCTTATGGTCTTTATACGGAAAACGGTATTCAAACCATTACCGGCGATGCTATTATCAAAACTTCTGCCAAGACTTCCGAATATGTAGGCTATGCGTTTACTGCTTGTAGTTTATACGCTTATGGCAGTGAGAAAGGTGATAGCATTAACGACTTGTCTTCTTCCGGCACTCTTAAGCAATTGGAAGGTGATGTGTTTTCTGAAGAAGGCGGCGTGAACAAGCTGACCTTGGATACAGTTGATTCTTATTTACAAGGTAATATTTTTACAGACGAAGGCACCAATGCGATTACCATTGCCAATGGCGCCACTTGGCGGCCTGTGTACGATAACCGCTACGGTACGGATTGCGTAGATTCTGTTGCTACGGGTTCCACAATAATCAATCTTGCCGGTAATACGGTTAAAGAACGCACTGCAGCTACTTTAACGTTGAATAAGGGTGGCATCGTAGATTTAACCTGGGATAATTTAAAACGCAGCGATGCTTATAGAAACATTGTGGTTACCAATTTAACCGGCAGTGGCGGTATTTTCAAAATCAACACCAATCTGGCAAAAAATAGCGGTGATACTATTACCATAGGCTCAGCCTCGACAGCTACTGATGCTAACATCCTGGTAGCTTATGACCCTTCCTATGACAAAGTAGCAACTACTGCCAAACAGATTGCTGGCACCTATACAGTAGTTAAACAATCGCCTAAGTCCATGACCTTCAAGGCCAAGGAAACAGACTGGGGTGCGTATAGGTTTACTCCGCAGCTGGTAAATAACGGCGATGGGACTTGGAACATTAATGGTATGCAGGTAGAAGGAGATGGCGTAACGCCAACAGATCCCACTGATCCCACTAATCCTACAGACCCTACTAATCCAACTAATCCCACGAACCCTACAGACCCTACTAATCCAACTAATCCTACGAACCCTACGGATCCCACTAATCCAACCAACCCAGCTTCCGGCGGTAAAGTAACAGCTTCTGAGAATACCATGACAGCTGCCGATGTAGGTGCAACCCTGGATTTAGGTTGGTTTGCTACTGCCAACAGTTTGCAAAAACGTTTAGGAGATTTGCACATGGGACAATTAGAAGATAATGGTCTGTGGGCAAGATACGATCATAGTACCAATGGTGTAGGCGAAGCTCGTTTAGCCAGGCTGCAAGCAAATTTATTCCAAGGTGGTTATGACAAGGCAGTAGGCACAGCAGATGGTGTAATGTATTTTGGTGTTGCCGTAGATTATGGAGAAGGCACTACATCTTACGAAAGAGGCAGTGGCACCAGTAATTCTATCAGCGGTGCACTTTATCATTCTTATGTGGCTGATGATGGTCATTATTATGATGTTGTTCTGCGCCAAGGCCACTATTACACTGATTATAATCTTACTGATTTGTCAGGAACGCGCAGTTCTGCCGGGTATGGAGCTTTAGGAACTACCTTAAGTGGCGAGTATGGTTATCGCAAATATTTTAGAGACGGTGCCTATATGGAGCCTCAAGTAGAACTAATTTGTGGCCGTTTGGGTAGCGCCCAATACACCACCAGCAATGGCTGGCCGGTATATGTAGCAGGAACTAAACACTTCATTACCAGATTAGGCATAGCCGGAGGCATCCGTAGCGAGCGTGGCGGTGTTTATGCCAAAACCAGTATTTATCACGATTTCGCCGGAGCAGGCAGTGCCGTAGATTTTGCCGGCAAGCACTATGAACGGGACGGTGCCAAGAACTGGGCCGAGTTTACCGTAGGTGGTGACTATAAGCTGAGCAAGAATAGCAAGCTATATGGTGAATGTACCAAGTATGTCGGTGATATTAATAATAAGCTCAACTTTAATGTAGGTTTAAGATTTACTTTCTAAAAAATTTACCAACGGGGACGGAGAAAAGTGGTAAATTTTCCCGCCTTATCAGGCGGATTTACCACTTTTCTCCGTCCCCAATGGTAAATTAGCAATAAAAATATGGCAGTGAGACGGATAGCCTCCCTGCCATATTTTTATTGCTCCTTGTTACAGGTTCAGCCTTGTGATAAAATATAATGATAATAAACTGGAGGATATTGTGCCTAGCAAAGAACCATTAGTGGAAGCTTTGGAAAAATATAGAAAAGAACAGGTTTACCCTCTTCATACACCCGGACATAAGGGAGGACGGGGGGCAGCCGCTAGTTTGCATGCCCTGTTGGGCAAAAAGGCTCTAGCCAGCGATGTTTCTTTGATGAGTGAGCTGGACGATATTCATGAACCTAGTACCTGCCTAAAGGAAGCTCAAGACTTGGCTGCTAAGTTATATGGCGCCAAGCAAAGCTTTTTTGCGGTGAATGGCACCACCTGTGCTCTACATGCCATGCTTTTAGGAGCTTTGCAGCCGGGAGACAAGATTCTTCTGCCTCGTAATGCTCACAGCAGTGTGTATGGCGGACTTGTTCTGGCAGGACTAAAACCGGTTTATTTGTTGCCTCACTATAGCGAAGCCTGGAATTTAAGCTTACAGGTTACTCCTGAGCAAGTGGCAGGAGCGTTGGAAACTGATCCTGATATCAAAGCAGTTTTTATTACCAGTCCTAACTATTTTGGCTTGGCAGCTGATTTAGTCAAAATTGCAGAGCTTGCTCATAAACACAATATTGTGCTGTTGGTAGATGAAGCACACGGACCTCATCTGGGTTTTTCTCAGGTGTTACCACCCTCTGCCCTGCAATGTGGTGCAGATGTGGTAGCTCAAAGCACCCATAAAATACTGGGCGCTTTAACCCAATGCTCCATGCTGCATATCCAAGGACAAAGAGTGCAGGCCGGTAGAATGGCGGCAGCCATGAGCCTGGTTACTACTACCAGTCCTAATTATTTGCTTTTAGCTTCTTTGGATGCTTCCAGGGCTCAAATAGCAGCTCGAGGTCAAAACATGATAGAAGCAGCTGCTGCAGCTGCAGATTTGTTACGACAAAAACTTCGTGCCGTACTAGGCCTGATGGTTCTGGACGGCAGTATGATAGGTAGTGGCGGCGTGGTTGCTCTGGATAAAACTAAAGTAACCATTAACGTAAAAAATCTAGGCATTACCGGCATAGAAGCAGGAGAAATGTTGCGTCAGGCCGGCATTGCCGTTGAATTGGTTGATGAAACTAATGTTTTATTCTTGGTAACCTATGCAGATGCTACCGAGGAATTTACTAAAATAGCAGATAAAATTGCTGCTACCTTGGATAAAGGTAGAAAACTAGTTCCTAAGAAGCTTACTGTTCCTACTTTTCAGGAAATGCCTCAAGTTATCTTCCATCCTAGGGAAGCCTTTTTCGCTCCCAGAGAAACAGTTCCCTTTGCAGCGGCGCAAGGTAGGATTTGTGCAGAGAAGATCTGCTTTTATCCGCCCGGTATACCGGCTTTGGTACCTGGAGAGAAGATTACCAAGTCTATACAAGAATATTGTAAGGCCATGCTGAAACTAGGGATGCATCTTACCGGTCCCCAAGACAGTACCTTGCAAACAGTGCAGGTGATTAAACCATGACCAAGGGTTTATTTATTACTTTTGAAGGACCGGACGGTAGTGGTAAAACTACCCAAATTAAAAAAATTGAAGCTTGGCTTAAGGAAAAAGGCAAAGAAGTTGTTTGTACCAGAGAACCAGGCGGCACCTTAACCGCAGAAGCCTTGCGCTATATCGTGCTTAATCCTCAGTTCTCCATGCAAGGCGAAGCAGAAACACTTTTGTATCTGGCTGCCAGAGCAGACCATGTGGAGAAAATCATTGCTCCTGCTCTTGCCCAAGGCAAAGTGGTTATATGTGACCGCTTTAGTGATTCTACCTTGGTTTATCAAGGTATGACCCGTGGCATGGATATGGCTACTGTCAAAATCATGAATGATTTTGCCACTAAGCACCTGGCACCTGACCTTACCTTTCTCTTAGATGGTGAACCGGAGAAGCTCTTGGCCCGCCGTCAGGAACGTGGTACCCAGGACAGACTGGAGCTAGAAGGAATTATTTTCCAAGAGAAAGTTCGTAACGGTTTCCTGACCCTAGCCAAAGCAGAACCACACCGCATCATTGTCATCGACTGCTTGCAAACCGAAGAAGCAATCTTCAAACAACTTTGCACTAAGTTAGAAACAGTGTTATAGGCGAGGTAAAATGCGTGAGCCGTGTAATGAAGTAGACAGCCACCCGTAAAAATAAATTGCGAGTAATTGCATACTAAACATATATAATAGAAGGGAACTAACATGTGGGATGAAGTAGTAGGCCATGAACAGAATAAAGAATTCTTAAAAAGCCTGCTGGTAGGAGAACGCTTTACGCCCTCCTTACTCTTCCACGGCCCCGCCGGCATAGGCAAGAAGATGCTGGCCAGAGCCTTTGCCAAAAGCTTCCTGTGCCTAGGTGATTCACTAACAACAGACGAATGTACCTCCTGTAAAGCTATGAACGCAGGAACCCATCCTGATTTCATTCAAGTAGCCCAGCTGGCTCCCGATAAAGAACTGTTGATGGAGCAGATCAAAGCTATGGCACGACAAGCAGCTTATGCACCTACCATGTCTACTCATAAAGTTTGCATCATAGACGGAGCAGATTATATGAAAGCACCGGCGGCTAACAGTCTTTTAAAACTGCTAGAAGAACCGCCACCTTATTGGCTTTTTATCTTAATCGCTACGGATATTAACAAACTATTGCCCACAATATTATCCAGAGTCATACAAAGACAATTCAAGGGGCTTACTGTTAAGGAAGTTAGCACCATTCTGGCTGCACACGAAATAGAAAACCCTGAAATTGTGGCCTCCTTGGCAGACGGCTCTCCCGGTAAAGCTCTGGCCTATGCTCAAGCAGATGCTGTGACCTGGCGCGAAAGAGCCTTTACTCTTTTGGAGAATATTAGCACAGATAGCATTATGGAATTCTTAGGCGATCAGGAATGGTTGGAGAAGCCAACTACGCAAGAAGGCCTGCTCCTTATGGAAATGGTAACTCTCTTGCTGCGAGATGGCCTCTTGTGCAAGGATGCTGTGCGCTGTGCATATTATAATGAAGACATTTTATTAAAAATAAAAGCTTGCTTTGCCCCTTGGCCCAGTGTCCATCTGGAGAAAGCCCTGCTTTGGGCAGGCGATAGTACCAGAGGCATTGCCGCCTACAGTGGCGCCAAGGGCGTCATAGAAGGCTTCGCGGTAAAGCTTAATATTTTACGAAGGGAGAAATAACGTGACACAAGTAGTTGGAGTACGGTTTAAGAAAGCCGGAAAAGTATATTACTTTGCCCCCGGTACAACGGGAGTAGTTAAAAATGACCACGCTATTGTGGAAACAGCTCGCGGTATTGAATACGGCGAGGTTGTAACTGATGTAAAAGAAATAGAGGAGAGCGACTTAGTAGCTCCTTTGAAACCTATTATCCGTAAAGGCACTCAGGAAGATGCCTTGAAGGTTGAAGAAAACCATACCAGAGAAAAAGAAGCCTTCCTTATTTGCCAGAAAAAAATTGCTGCCAGAGGACTGGAAATGCATCTGGTAGATGTAGAATATACCTTCGATGTGGGCAAGATTATTTTTTATTTTACTGCTGAAGGCAGAATAGATTTTAGAGAACTAGTTAAAGACCTGGCTGCTATCTTTAGAACCAGAATTGAATTAAGACAAATTGGTGTTAGAGATGAAGCCAAGCTCTTAAATTGTATTGGTTGCTGTGGCAGATTGTGCTGTTGCTCTTCTTTCCTGGGAGATTTTGAACCGGTTTCCATTAGAATGGCTAAGGATCAGAACCTTTCCTTGAATCCTACCAAGATTTCCGGTATTTGTGGCAGACTGTTGTGCTGCTTGAAATACGAAAACGATCAGTATGTAGCAGATAAGAAGAAACTTAAAAAAGCTGCTAAGGCAGAGCACGAGAGCATCTTCATACCTAAGCAAGGCATGATAGTAGTTACCCCTACCGGTGAAGGCAAGGTAGTTGGCGTGAATAGAAGAGAGCAAACTCTTTCTGTAGAGCTCTCCCAAGGTAATGTTATTTCCTTGAACTGGGATGAGGTTGTGGAAAAGAGTAATGTGGAAGTGTAACTATGAGTGAAACTAAAAGACTGGATTCTTTGCCGGGTTGCGGTTATAAAATTTGGCAAGACGACAAGGAGTTCTCCTTTACAACAGATGCAGTTTTCTTAAGTGCGTTCCCTCATCTGGTGAAAAACGCCAGAGTGCTGGAGCTAGGCTGCGGCACAGGAGCAGTTAGTCTGCTTCTGGCAGCGGCGGGAGCAGGTAATGTGTTAGGAGTTGACTCCAATGCTCATGTGGTGGAGCTGTTTGCAGAGAGCATTAATGATAATAACTTAACTGCTAAAGTAGAAGCCAGACACATAGATATTAGAGAATTAAAGAGCCAGGAAGTCTCAGAAAGCTTTGACTTAGTTGTGGCTAACCCGCCTTATAGAATTGGCGGCAGACGCAGAATAGTTGGCACTGCTGCTTGTCATGAAACCGATACAACACTGGAGGATTTCTTCCAGGTTGCAGCTTACATGGTGAAATACCGCGGCAGGTTTGCTTTGGTGCAACTGCCGGAGCGCTTTACTGAAGCGGTCTCCTTAGGCCATAAATATGATTTGGAATTAAAGAAACTCCAATGGGTTCACTCTTTCGTAGATAAACCTGCCTGGATTTTTTTAGGAGAATTTGTGAAAGGTGGCGGACCGGGCTTAGAAGTTCTGCCTCCTTTGATTATGTATAATAATGATGGAAGTTATACAGCAGGGACCTTAAAGGCCTACGGGTTAACTTCCGGAAAGGAAACACCTCATGAATGAAGTTCCCGGAACTTTGTACCTTTGTGCTACGCCCATAGGTAATCTGGAAGATATGACACCTAGAGCCATACGGATGCTGCAAGAGGCAGATATCATTGCTGCCGAGGATACGCGACACACCCGTCCTCTGCTTACACATTTTAATATTGAAGGGAAAATGGTAAGCTATCATGAGCATAATAAGGAAATACAAGGGCCGGTGCTCATCCAGGAGCTTTTAAGCGGCAAGAACATTGCTCTGGTTACAGATGCCGGATTTCCCGGTATTTCTGATCCAGGTGAAGCCTTAGCTAAGGAAGCCATAGCAGCAGGTATTAAAGTAGTGCCCGTACCAGGTGCTAATGCAGCGCTTTGCGCCTTGGTAGCCTCAGGGCAAACCTGCTCACCTTTCTTTTTTGGAGGATTTTTGCCCAAGAGCAAGAAGAATAGAAAAGAAAAACTTAAGGAATGGGAGCAGCTTCCCAGTACCATTGTTTTGTATGAGGCACCTCATAGAATAAAAGAAGTGCTGAAAGACATAGAAGAAGCCTGGGGAGACAGAGAAATTACTTTGGCTCGGGAGTTAACCAAGCTGCATGAGGAGTTTTTCCGGGGAACCATTGCTACGGCCAGAGAATTTCTGGAAAGCAAGGAGCCCAGAGGAGAATTTGTTCTGGTTATTGCGGCTCCGCCTCCAGTGGAAAAAGTAGCACCTAGCGGTGACCCCTTAGATAAAGTACGAATGCTCATGGCTCAAGGAGCCCAGAAGAAAGAGGCTCTGGCGGCCGTAAGTCGGGAATATGGCATCCCGAAAAGGGAGCTTTATAATAGATTAATCTTGGAAGAGGAAGGAAAAGAAAAATGACAAAACCAACTTTTTACATTACCACTCCTATTTATTATCCCAGTGCTCAATTGCATATTGGACATGCTTATTGCACTACTATTGCTGATACCATTGCCAGATACAAGAGAGCCAATGGCTTTGATGTAATGTTTTTGACCGGTAGTGATGAGCATGGTCAAAAGATTCAAAGAAAGGCTGAGGCAGAAGGCCTTACTCCTATCCAATATACGGATAAGATCGTAGCAACCTTCAAAAACCTATGGAAAATGCTGGAAATCAGCAATGATGATTTTGTACGTACTTCTGAGGAGCGTCATCAGAAGGTAGTGCAAGCTGTTATTCAAAAAGTTTTTGAGCAAGGTGATATTTACAAGAAGAATTATGAAGGAAAATATTGCGTGCAATGCGAGTCTTTCTGGACTGAGCACCAATTGGAAGAAGCCGGTGGCGTTTGCCCTGACTGTGGTCGTCCCGTAGAAACCATGAAAGAGGAAAGCTATTTCTTTAAGCTTTCCAAGTACGAAGACAGACTTTTGGCCTATATTGAGTCTCATCCTGACTTTATTCAACCGGTTTCCCGTCGTAATGAAATGATTAACTTCATTAAACAAGGCCTGGAGGATTTGTGCATTACCAGAAGTACTTTCGATTGGGGCATTAAGGTTCCCTTTGACCCCAAGCATGTAGTATATGTGTGGTTTGATGCCCTTTTAAACTATTTTACCGGTATTGGTTATGGCACAGACATGGAGAAATTCCATAAGTTCTGGCCTTGTAATCTGCACCTGGTAGGTAAGGAAATCGTTCGTTTCCATACCATTATCTGGCCTATCATGCTGATGGCCATTGGCGAAGAATTGCCTCAAGAAGTTTATGGTCATGGCTGGCTGATAGTGGATGGTGGCAAGATGAGCAAGTCTAAGGGCAACGTAGTTGACCCTGTTGCTCTTATCAATGAATTTGGTGCTGACGCCATTCGTTACTTCTTATTAAGAGAAATTAACCTGGGCAGTGATGGCAATTTCTCCAGAGATGCCTTGATTAACCGCATTAATTCTGACTTAGCTAACGATTTGGGCAATTTGCTACATCGTACTACCAGCATGATTGAGAAATATCATGGCGGTATTGTTCATAAGGTACAATCTACCGATCCTCTGGATGTTAAAATGGCAGGCTTGGCAGCAGAAACCTTGACTAAGTACAGAACTGCCATGGATAAGCTAAGCCTTAATGAAGCAATTAGAGAGCTTTGGTCCTATATTGGCGTAGCTAATAAGTATATTGATGAAAGTGCTCCCTGGGTTTTGGCTAAAGATCCGGCTAAAGCAGAGCGTTTGCAGGCAGTTATGTATAATTTAGCAGACAGCCTGAGAAATATTGCTATTATGCTATCACCCTTTATGCCAGGTACTTCTCCCAGAATCTTTACCCAGTTAGGTTTAACTACTCCGGAGCAATTTTCTTTGGAAGAAGTGGCTTGGGGCAACTTCCCGGATGGTACTAAAGTAGCCAAAGGCGAGCCCTTGTATCCCAGAATCGAAGTCAATGAGAAAGGCGAAACCGTTATTGCGGCCAGCAAGAAGACGCAAGGAGCTAAACCTGTTGCTCCCGCTAAAGCCGCACCGGCTCCTGCTCCTGTAGCGACAGAAGGAAAACCGGAGATAACTATTGATGATTTTGCTAAACTGGATTTAAGAGTAGCTACTATTTTGTCAGTGGAAAAAGTTCCTAAGACAGATAAATTAATGAAGCTGCAAATAAAGATAGGCGAAGAAGAAAGAACTATTGTTTCCGGGATTGCTCAATATTATACTGAGGAGCAATTGGTGGGCAGAAACATTATTGTCATTGCCAACCTAAAGCCTGCTAAATTAAGAGGTATTGAATCCAAAGGCATGCTGTTAGCAGCCTCCGATGGTGAGGGCCACTTAGTCTTGGCAGATGCTCCCGGCATGAAGAGTGGTAGCAGGGTGAAGTAAATGAGTAAATTACCGTTATTTGACTCTCACGCTCATCTGGATGTGGCGGACTTTGACCAGGACAGGGAAGCAGTCCTTAAGGATTGTGGAGAGGCTCTGGCAGGGCTGATTAATCCAGGCGTTGACAAGGAAACTTCTTTACAGGCCATGGATTTGGCTCACCACTATCCCTTTGTGTATGCAGCTGTAGGCTGGCATCCGGAGGAAATCGCCAGATGTACGGATCAGGATATGCTGGAGGTAGAAGCTTGGTGCAGTGATCCTAAAGTTGTAGCCATCGGGGAAATAGGCTTAGACTATTATAATGATGAGAATGCTCCTCATGATTTACAAAAAAAGTATTTTATTCAACAATTGGAATTAGCCAAAAAAGTAAATTTACCGGTCTTAATTCACGACAGAGAAGCTCATGGCGATCTTCTGGAAATTCTCCAAAAAGAAGGGCGGGGCGTCACAGGCGTGATGCATTGCTACTCGGGAAGCCTGGAAATGGCTAAGGTTTTGCTGAAGCTGGGCTGGTATTTTGGTTTTGGCGGCTCTACAACCTTCAAGAATTCCAAGAAGGCCAGAGAGGTTTTGGCATGGGTACCGGAAGAGAGAATTCTCTTTGAAACTGACTGTCCTTTCATGACACCGGTGCCTTATCGAGGCACTAGAAATAAGCCAACTTATACAGAGCTGGTAGCCCGTAATGCCGCACTGCTACGCGGTGTAGACCCTATCGCACTGATGGCGGCATCCACCCGTAATCTTAAGCAATTGTGTAAGAAAATAGGCTGAAGTGTAAAGGCCCGAAAGCTTAAAAAGCTTTCGAGCCTATTTTTGTACATTTTTAGTAGCTGGTACTAATGATGGTTTGACACCTCCTATATACCATGGTAGAATGACAACACTTTTTAAGGAGGCTAAAAAATGTTGAATAGAAATCATTTTAAGCGTTCCTATAAGGTTGTTGTTCTTCTACTTATGGTCTTCGCCAGCATTAACTTTTTAGGATTTGCAGTAGCACCTAAAGAAGTTTCTGTTGTAGCAGATGGCCGCACTATCAACCTGTCCACCAGAGCTTTAACCGTGAAGGGTGTTCTGGAAGAAGCAGGAATAGTTTTACAAGATGCAGATGGCTATGAACTAGTGAATAAGAGTAAATTAGAAGACGGAGCTCAGATTGAAGTCATAAGAGCTATGCCCGTTAAGGTTTGGAAAACAGGGCGAACGACCGAGTATTCAATAGGACGCAAGACGGTAAGAGAAGTTTTGAATGCTTTAGATGTAAATTACCAAGATTGCAAGGTTTATCCCGCACTTTCCAGTGATGTTACTCCAGGCATGACCATCAATTTGATGGATAAAGAATCTGAAGTTGTTACTAGGAAAGAAGCAATTCCCTACAGCGTAGAGCTGAAAAACAATGATAATCTGCCTCGTGGCAGAAGAACTGTTTTGTCTCCCGGCAAGACCGGTGAAGCTTTGGTTACTACCAGAATAGTAAGCATTGGCGACCACCAATTTAACCGTGAGGTATGCAGAGAGGTTATTACTAACCCTGTAGCAGAAGTAGTAGAAGTAGGTACCGGCGCTAACATGCTGGAAACCTCTAGAGGATTTGTAAGATACAAACAAGTAAGACAAATGGAAGCAACGGCATATACCTTGGCAGAAGGAAGTGGTACCGGGCTGACCTCCATTGGTATTGTTCCTTACCATGGTATTATTGCTGTTGATCCAGATGTAATTCCTTATGGTACCAAAGTTTACATTCCAGGTTATGGTTTTGCTATGGCTGGTGACTGTGGCGGCGCTATCATAGGCAACAGAATCGACTTATTCATGGATAGCTATAGCGATGCTATCCAGTGGGGTCGACGGAGTGTAAATATGTACATACTAGAATAGCAAGGAGAAGGTATGCTAAAGGAAGTATTAGTGGTAGAAGGTAAGATGGACACGGTAGCAGTAAAGAAGGCAGTTGATGCCGATACTATTGAAACCGGTGGTTTTACTTTAGCTCCCTATACTCTTGCAGCTATCGAAGTTGCTTACAAAAAACGTGGCATTATCATTCTTACGGATCCTGATGGAGCCGGAGAAAGAATAAGAGCCTTTTTGACGGAGAGATTTCCTCAGGCCGGGCAGGCTTTCGTACCGAAGGTGGATGCCCTGGCTCATAATGATGTGGGAATTGAACGGGCTAGCCCTGCGGCTATCCGGCTCGCTCTGTCAAAGGTACGTTGCCAAGATCTTAAGCCCCGGGCGGAATTTTCCCACCGGGACTTATTTTTGTATGATTTAAGCGGCTCGGATAACTCGGCGGCAAGAAGAGCTGCGCTAGGAGCAGTTTTAGGCATAGGGTATGGTAATGCCAAACAATTTTTGCATAGATTGAACAATTACGGAGTAACTAGGGAAGAATTTCAAAAAGCTGTAGAAGATTTGTAAGGAGAAAGCATGGTTCATCCAATTATTGCTAAAAAAGAAGTAACCAGATATATCTTAACCACCTTTGGGCTAAGGGCTAAGAAGAAGCTTGGCCAGAATTTTCTGGTGGGAGAAGAGTTGGTTAATAAGATAGCGGCTCAGGCTGAGCTAAAACCTGAGGATACTGTCCTGGAAATTGGCCCAGGCATTGGCACCTTAACTCAGGCCCTGGCAGAAACCGGTGCTACCGTAAAGGCGGTAGAGCTGGATACAAATCTGATACCTGTACTGGCCAAGACCTTGGAAGGCTATGACAACATACATGTTGTTAATGCTGATATACTTAAGACGGATATTAAAGCTTTGGTGGGTAATAAGCCTTTTGCCTTAGTAGCAAATTTGCCTTATTATATAACCACGCCTATTATTTTTGCTCTTTTGGAGCAAAAACTGCCTCTTACCAAGTTGGTAATGATGGTGCAAAAAGAAGTAGCAGAACGTTTGGTAGCAGAACCGGGCAGCAAGGACTACGGTTCCTTGACCATTGATTTGCAATATTATATGGATACTAAGATAGCTATCCAGGTGCCGGCTTCTTCCTTTATTCCAGCTCCCAAAGTGGATTCTGCCGTAGTAGTTTGTACCCCCAGACCGAAAGCTTTGGTTAAGGTCAAGGAAGAGGTATTCTTCCCGGTAGTGAAGGCGGCCTTTTCCGTGCGCAGAAAGATGCTTAGCAATGCACTACGCAATATTGGCTTAAATGGTGAGCAAGTTCAAGCGTGGTTGGAGGAAGCAGGCATAGATGGTAAACGTAGAGGCGAGACTCTAACTATCCAAGAATATGCTACTTTGTCGAATGTATATGAAAAGATGTTTATAAAGAAATAAAGCACCCCCACAAGGGTGCTTTATTATTTACCACTTTTTGACCTCCCCGGTGGTAAATTTTCGAACAATATTGCTTAAAATACAAAAAAGTTCGTATTTTTCCCTTGCCACATATGGCAAGAAAAGTTAAAATATATCTAGGTATACAAAAAACACAGTTTTGGGAGGTATGTCTTTGTGAGAGAAATTGGCTATGCAAAGATTAATTTAGGACTTAAGGTTCTAGGAAAAAGAGCAGATGGCTATCATGCTGTGGATATGGTCATGCAGACTATTTCGTTTGCAGATTATGTAGATTTTGCTCCTGCCCCAAAATTTGTTTTAACTATGGATGATCCTGATTTGCCTTGCGACCAAAGAAATTTGGCCTATAAAGCAGCTACTATTATTAGTGAAGCTACAGGGAATCCTTTAAATGTGAAAATCAGTATCAATAAACAAATTTTTAAGGCAGCAGGTTTGGCAGGTGGTAGCACCGATGCAGCAGCTGTCTTAAGAGGATTAAATAAATATTGGCAAAGTGGTTTAACTGAAAAGCAACTGGAAAAGCTGGGAGAACAAATAGGTAGCGATGTACCATTCTGTGTGAGAGGTGGCACGGTGCGCGCTACCGGCAGAGGAGAAATATTGGAAACTTTGCCGGATTTACCTAAGCTCTACCTGGTGCTGGCTAAACCCTTAGGGCTGGATGTTTCTACAGCCTGGGTGTACCAGAATTTTAAAAAAGGTACATGTATTAATGAAGTAAATATGGAAAATCTGGTGACAGCACTTAAAACCGGCAAGAGAGAAAATATCCTGGCTAGTTTAGGTAACGACTTAGAGTCTGTTACCCTGCCACAATATCCTGTTTTGAGCTCTATTAAGAAAACAATAGGGGACAATAGCGCACAAGCTGTCCTCATGAGTGGCAGCGGGCCAACTATTTTTGGCGTAACAGCCACAGAGAAAGATGCGAAAAAAATATCCCAGCTTCTACAGTCTGAATACAAGGTTTCTGTAGCAACTGCGGAAACAGTACAGGGGAGATAACCATGGCACAACGTTTACCACAAATTCAACTGGATGTTTTTAAGCCGTTAAGGGAATTAGTAACGGACAATATTCGGCAAGCTATCATTAATGGTGATTTTCCACCCGGCATGAGACTAATGGAATTGCAATTAGCCGCAGACCTGGGTGTTAGTCGTACGCCCATTAGAGAAGCCATTCGCAAGCTGGAATTGGAAGGCTTAATTGTCATGATTCCACGCCGCGGTGCTTATGTTGCCAACTTCTCCATTAAAGATATTAACGAAGTATATGAAATAAGAACAGCTTTGGATGTTTTATCAGCAGGCTTGGCTGCAGAAAGAATTAAGGAAGAAGAGCTGGAAGAAATGGAAAGACGTCTTATTAGCATGAGACCGGCTATCGATGCTATGGATATTCCCAAGATTGCGGAAGAAGACTCTGCTTTCCATGATGTTATTTACAAGGCTTCTCGCAATGAACGCTTAATCAGTATCATTAGTAATCTACGGGAACAGATTAATAGTATTAGAAGCAAGTCCATGCTTTATCCGGGCAGACTTACAGACATGATGGAAGAACATCGTGCCATTGTTGACGCTATTGCTCAAGGTAATCCGGAAGCTGCAGAAAAAGCAGTACAAACTCATATGGAAAATGCTGAAAGAACCCTGCTTAAAGTAATTGAAGAGAAAAGCATGGAGGAAGACCCGGAAAAAAATCGGGAAGAAATCAGGAAAGAAACAAAGAAGGAAACTAAGAAAGCAGCTAAATAGATAGGACGTGCAATGATGGCAAGAATTAAAAGAATGGAAAGAATTGTGGCTTTTACCAAGGAATTGACTAATAAGCCTTCAGCTCTTTTTTCTTTAGCCTATTTTTGTGAGAAATTTGGCGTAGCCAAATCTACTCTAAGTGAAGATGTACAAACTATTAGGAATGGATTGGAAGCATATTCTCTGGGCACCATTGAAACAGTAGCAGGTGCAGGTGGGGGTGTGCGCTTCATTCCTTACCATACTACAGAAGATGATACTGCTTTCTTAACTAAGTTGGCAGAGAAATTAGCCAGACCGGAGCGTATTTTGCCGGGTGGTATGATTTATATGAATGATTTGCTCTTTGCACCCCAGCTTTTGGCTAGAATCGGTGAAATCATCATGCAACGTACCAAAACCTTGGTGCCGGAATATATCATGACGGTGGAAAGCAAGGGCATTCCTTTGGCACTTGCCACGGCCAGAGCTTTTAATGTGCCTATGGTTATGGCGAGAAAACAGGCTCGGATTACGGAAGGACCGGCAGTGAGCATTAGCTACTTAAGCGGTTCTACCAAAAAGATTCAGTCTATGTCCCTGCCTAAGAGAGCTATGCCGGTAGGAGCTAAGGTGCTTATCGTAGATGATTTCATGCAAGCCGGTGGCACGGCTCAGGGCTTAAAGGAGCTCGCTTCTGAGGTAGGAGCCAAGGTTGTGGGAGTGGTTGCGTTAATTGCCACCAAGGAACCGGTTAAGAAAAAGCTTGATGACTATGCTACGCTTTTTGTTTTAAAAAGCGTAGATGAAGATGCTAAGAAAATAGAGATTAGTCCGAAATAAAACAGGGGGAAGGTACATGTCAGAATTAGTTGCAATTATTCTAGCTGCAGGCAAGGGAACCAGGATGAAGTCCAAGTTGCCCAAAGTCCTTCATAAAGTAGGAGGACAGCCTATGGTAGCTCATGTTCTTACAGCTGCTCAAGAAGCAGGAGCTGAGCAAAAGGTTGTAGTAGTTGGTTTTGGAGCTGAAAAAGTTGAAGAATTCATTGCTGACAAGGCCAAGATTGTTGTACAAAAGGAACAATTAGGTACCGGCCATGCTGTACTTCAAACCAAGGCTGTGTTGGGTTCTACCCAAGGCACTGCCCTGATTTTGTGTGGCGATACACCGCTTCTAGATGGTGGAGAGCTAAAGAAGTTTTACGAAGCCCATGTTAAGGCAGGCGCTGCTGTCAGCGTCTTAACAGCAGAAACTGCCAATCCCTTTGGCTATGGCCGCATCTTGCGGGATGCCAATGGTCAGGTGACGGGCATTGTGGAAGAAAAAGATGCTACGCCTGAGCAAAAACAAATTCACGAGATTAATACAGGTATCTATTGTGCTCAACTGCCCTTAATGTTTGAGCTTTTAGCTACCTTGTCTAATAACAATGCCCAGGGAGAATATTATTTAACAGATATTCTGACCAAGGGTAAAGAGCAAAACAAATTGATTTGTGGTATTAAGACACAAGACTTTGACATGGTTATGGGTATTAATTCCAGAAAACAAATGTCTGTGGCAGAAGGCATCATGCGCCAAAGAGTTTTGGATAAGCTAATGGATTCCGGTGTCACCATTATGGATCCGGCTAGCACTTTTATTGAAAAGACGGTGCAAATTGGTGCAGATACTATTATTTATCCCTATACCTGGCTGGAAGGCGAGACTAAGATTGGGGAAGATTGCAAGATTGGGCCTAGCACACGTCTTACCAATGTGAAGGTAGGCAATAACGTAACCATGCAATTCACCTATGGTCATGAGTGCAAGGTAGAAAATAATGTTACCATGGGACCCTATGTTCATTTAAGACCGGATACTGTGCTACATGACAAGGTTAAGATTGGTAACTTCGTAGAAGTAAAGAATTCTGTGATAGGTGAGGGTACCAAGCTGCCCCACTTAAGCTATATTGGCGATTCTGATTTGGGCAGTGGAATCAATATGGGCTGCGGTTGCATTACGGTTAACTATGATGGCAAGAAGAAACACCGTACCACTATTGAAGATGATGCTTTCGTAGGCTGCAATAGCAACCTGGTTGCACCTGTGAAGGTGGGCAAGGGTTCTTATATAGCAGCCGGTTCCACCATTACCAAGGACGTACCTGCTGATGCTTTGGGCGTAGGCCGTGGTCGTCAGGTTAACATTGAAGGCTGGGCAGAGAAATATAGAAAAAAATAAGAAAATGCAGTTGTAACAAATTGTGAGTAGTTGTATACTTTTAATGTAGAAGATTTATTAGGCGATAAGGCAGGGGGATAATGATGTTGGACGAACAAGCTGGTAAAGGTATGAAGATTTTTTCCGGAAACGCAAATCCTGATTTAGCGAGAGAAATTGCAGCTTATTTAGGTACCAAGGTTGGCGATGCAGTAATTAATCGCTTTAACAATGGCGAAGTACAAGTAATGATTAATGAAAGTGTACGTGGTAAGGATATTTTTATTATCCAACCTACTTGCGGTCCTATAGTTAATGATAACATCATGGAACTCTTGATTATGGCTGATGCTTTTAAACGGGCCAGTGCTAAACATATTACGGCAGTTGTACCTTTCTATGGTTATGCTCGTCAGGATAGAAAAGCCCGCGGTCGTGAACCTATTACCGCTAAGCTGATGGCAGATTTGATGACCACGGCCGGTATTACCAGACTGGTTACCATTGACCTTCATGCAGCTCAGATTCAAGGCTTCTTCAACATCCCCGTTGATCATATGCCCGGCGGACCACTTTTGGCAGATTATGTGAAAGAAAAAGGCTTTGCGCCTGAAGATATGGTGGTTGTATCTCCTGACCTAGGTGGTGTTTCCAGAGCAAGAGCTATTGCTACTCGCTTGGAATGCAGTATTGCCATTATTGATAAACGTCGTCCTGAACCAGGCGTCGCTGAAGTTATGAACTTAATCGGCAGCGTAGATGGCAAGATTGCCATCATGGTTGATGATATTGTTGATACAGCAGGTTCTCTAACTGAAGGTGCCAAGGCTTTGAAGAAGTTTGGTGCTAAAGAGATTTACGCCTGCGTAACTCACCCTGTGCTCACTGATCCGGCTCTTAGCCGTATCTCACAATCCGAGATTAAGGAATTGATTGTAACCAATACCATTCCTTTGCCTCCGTCCAAGAAGCATCCTAAGATTAAAGTCCTCTCGGTAGCTCCTATTTTGGCAGAGACTATTTTGAGAATTTATAACGAACTATCTGTTAGCCAATTGTTTGAGAAATAAGAAATAGTAAGAGCTACTGAAGTCAGTAGCTCTTTTTTTAGGAGTAGAAACATGAAGTTGATTGTAGGGTTAGGTAATATTGGAAAAGAATATGCAGGTACCAGGCACAACATGGGCTTTATGGTGGCGGATGAATTGGCTAGGCGCTGGGGTGTTACTGCTTGGAAAACCGGTGATAATGCCTATTATGTGGAGCACCGTCTGCCGGAAAAGGTATTTTTGGTTAAACCTACTACTTATATGAATTTAAGTGGTATTGCGGTAGGTGATTTTGCCAATTTCTATCACATTGAACCTCAGGATATTTTAATCATCCATGATGATATGGATTTGCCAACCGGGTTTTTGAGAATACGTAAGAAAGGTTCTTCCGGCGGACACAATGGTTTGAAATCTGTGGAGCAAGCTTTAGGTACTCAGGAATATCCTCGCATTAAGATTGGCATCGGTCATCCTGAGCATGAGGAGCAAGCCGTTATTACCCATGTACTGCAAAAAGTTTCTACCTTTGAGCAAGAGACTGTAAACGAAGCAATTCAAAAGGCTGCTGATGCGGCAGAGTTATGGCTCAAGGAAGATATTGACGCAGCGGCGCAAAAATATAATTCCAAGAAAATAAAAAAGACTAAGGAAACAACAAAAGAACAAGAAACAGAAAAGGCACCCCAATAGGGTGCCTTTTTTATTTCTTGATGAGAAAGCTAACCACAGTAGGAAAACTGCTAATTTTGTCTGCCAGAAATTCTGCCATGGTACAAATATAATCTTCCTTGCCATCATATACATTAAAAAAGCGCAGTTTGTGGTCATCAACTCTGGTAAAGGCCACGAAATGCAATTCTTTTTTGCGCAAGAAACGGAGGATGCCACAGGAGTATCCGGCAATGGCGGAGTTTATTTTTCGCTTGCCTTTTATTTCGTCATAGGCGATGTTTTGCTGCTTTAGGTAGCGACGCATAGTCTTGAGGGGCGTTCCCAAAAAACCGGCATAAGGCAGAATTTCTGCCAGACCGCGGTGCACATCCTCAGCGTGAACTTGTTTGCCGGCAGCTTTTAAAAGATTGAACATGGCAATCCAACCACAGCCATTGAAGTTAGAAATAAAATGACCGTATTTATATTCTTCTGTATAATTTTGATCAACAAGATAACCATCAGCAGAAAAAGCTTGCTTGGAATTAGACATGATTACATCACCTAGGGACCATTATAGCATATTTTATTTGCCAAAAACCTGTTCTTGCAAGTCTAACATGTACTATGCTGAAAAAAGTAAAGAATTGTTTGAGAACAAGAAAAAATTTTAAATATTTGTTTTGTTGGTGTATTTTTTCTTGCATGGAAAGAGTATTTATGGTACAATCAGTGAGCGTTAATGTCTGGATATATTGACGTATAGACTAGAAAGAGGTGTTTTTCATGAAGGAAAAAATCCATCCACAATATGGTGAATGTAAGGTTGTTTGTGCTTGTGGTAATACTTTTACTACCGGTAGCGTAAAAAAAGAATTGCACGTTGATATTTGTTCTAAATGCCATCCTTTCTTTACTGGTAAACAACGTGATATGTCTGCAAGAGGACGTATTGAAAAATTCAACAAACGTTACAACAAGAAGGACGACGGCAAACAAGCCGAAGAAAAGAAAGCCGAATAATTGTAACTTACAGCAGAGCTGCGGCTCTGCTGTATTAATATACGGAGATAATGATCATGACGAAGAAACTGAATGTGGGGGGACAAGCGGTTATTGAAGGGGTTATGATGCGGGGACCGGGTAAAATCGCAGTAGCAGTGCGTCAACCCAACGGTCAAATCGTAGTGGATTTAAAGCCGGCAGGAACTATTGCAGACAAATATCCTATTTTAAAAAAACCTATGCTGCGTGGCGTAGTGTCCCTTTTTGAATCCTTGGCTTACGGCATGAAGGCACTTTCTTTTTCTGCTCAGGTATCCGGTGATGATGAGGAATCCTTAGATAGTAAGGATATGGCACTTACCATGGTGGTGTCAGTAGCTTTGGCTATTGGCCTATTCATTGTGCTGCCAACCTGGACCATGAAATTTCTGCACAGCAGTACTTCTAATTCTGTTATCTTAAACTTAGCGGAAGGCTGTCTGCGGATGGCTATCTTTTTGGCATATCTGGGCGGTATTTCTACCATGCCTGATATTCAAAGAGTGTTCCAATATCATGGTGCAGAACATAAAACCATTTATACTTATGAAAATGATTTGCCCTTAGAGGTTGCTAATGTAAGAGGCTTTTCTACCTTGCATCCTCGCTGCGGTACTAATTTTCTGATGATTGTAATGATTATCAGCATATTCATTTTTGCTTTCTTAGGGTGGCCGGGAATCATAGCAAGAATTGTTTCCAGGGTACTCTTAATGCCGGTTATTGCCGGCGTTAGCTACGAAATCATTCGTTATGCAGGCAAGCACATTGAAGAACCCTGGGTAAGACGCGCCATCTGGCCCGGACTATGCTTACAAAGGCTTACCACCAGGGAACCTGATGACAGTCAAATCGAAGTAGCCATTGCTTCCTTGAAAGCAGTGCTGCCTCCTGAAGAAATAAAGGAAACCCAACCTGAGGAAAAAATATGTTAGACAAATTACAAGCAATTGAAGATAGATATCTGGATTTAGAAGTTAAAATCAGCGATCCTACTGTGATTGCCAATCAGCCGGAGTGGCAGAAATGCACTAAGGCTCATGCTAAGTTAACTGCTGTAGTAGAAACTTTTCGTGAGTATAAGACGCTGCTGGCTAATATTCAGGATGCCGAGGATATCATCAAGGCTAATGAGGATAAAGAATTAGTGGCTATGGCCCAGGAAGAACTAAAAGAGCTAAAGCCGCAACAAGAAACCTTTGAGCAAAAGTTAACCCTTTTGCTTATTCCCTCTGACCCTAATGACGAAAAGAATGTCATGATGGAAATCAGAGCAGGAGCCGGTGGTGACGAGGCTGCCTTATTTGTCGGTGATTTATTTAGAATGTATACCCGCTATGCAGAAGGCAGAGGCTGGCATATAGAGCTGATGGATAGTAGCGCTACAGGTTTAGGTGGTTTTAAAGAAGTTGTTTTTCAGATTTCCGGTGCCGGTGTTTATAGTCGCATGAAGTTTGAAAGCGGCGTACACAGAGTACAGAGAGTACCTGATACCGAGTCTCAGGGCCGTGTTCATACTTCTACGGTAACTGTGGCAGTATTGCCGGAGGCTGACGAGGTAGATGTGGATATCAATCCTCAGGATATAAGGATAGATACCTATAGAGCCGGCGGCGCAGGTGGTCAGTATGTTAATAAGACTGAATCAGCTGTACGTATGACTCATATCCCTACCGGCATTGTAGCTCAGTGCCAGGACGAAAAATCTCAGATTAAGAACAGAGAAAAATGTATGAGAATGCTGCGTACCAGAATTTTGGAAGCAGCCCAGGAAAAGCAACGCAGTGAAGTAGCTTCTGACCGGAAGAGCCAGGTAGGCACGGGTGACAGAAGTGAGAGAATCAGAACCTACAACTATCCGCAAGGCAGAGTTACCGATCATAGAATTGGCTTGACTTTACACAAATTAGATAGCATTTTGAATGGGGACTTAGATGAACTTTTAGATGCACTTATAACCGCTAAGCAAAGCGAGAAATTAAAGCAGGTGGAATAAATGCAAGAAGCAAGACCGGTGTGGAATATTATTAAAATATTAGACTGGACAAAGCAGTACTTTCAAACCAAGGGCGTGGAAAATCCGCGCCTTGATGCGGAAGTACTGCTTTGTGATGTTTTGCACTGTACCAGGCTGCATCTTTATACCAACTTTGATCAACCCTTGCAGGAAGAGGAGCTAAATAAGTTCAGGGAATATGTGGCTAGAAGAGTGAAAAGAGAACCAGTAGCATACATTTTAGGACGGAAAGGCTTTATGAAGGAAACCTTTAAGGTTACTAAGGATACCTTGATTCCCAGACCTGAAACAGAGCTGTTGGTAGAAAAATTATTAAATATGAAGGCTTTACAGGGACCAAGAGAGATATTGGATCTGGGCTGTGGCAGTGGCATCATAGTGATTTCTTTGTTGCAAGGCTTACCTCAGTCTAGAGGGCTGGCCATAGATATTAATCCGGAAGCAGTAGCTGTTACCTTGGATAATGCCCAGGCTTTAGGAGTGGGAGACAGGTGTGCAGGGCTGGTTTCTGATTTGTATCAGCATGTGCTGGCGGATGATAAGTTTGATTTGATAGTTTCTAATCCGCCCTATATTCCCAAGTCTGTTATTCCTACGTTATCTGCTGAGGTTAGGCAGGAACCTGTGACAGCCTTAGATGGCGGCGAAGATGGACTGGATTTTTATAGAAAAATTTTAGCTCAGGCCCAGCAACATTTGCTGCCTCAGAGCCTGCTTGCTTTTGAGATAGGGATTGAACAAGGCAAAGCGGTAGCAGAGCTGTGTAAAGCAGCCGGGTTTACTGTAGCTGTTGTTTGTCGTGATTATGCAGGTATAGATAGGATGGTTTTTGCTACCAGAAAAGGGTCAATTTATGAAGACGAAATTATGGCGTTTAACAAATAAAAACTTACAAGAAGATCTAGCTGAAGCTGCTACGTTGCTTAAGGCAGGGGAACTGGTAGCTTTTCCTACGGAAACAGTTTATGGCTTGGGAGCCAACGGGCTTAATCCTGAGGCTTGCAAGAAGATTTTTGCAGCCAAGGGCAGACCTGTGGATAATCCTTTAATTTTGCATATTAGCAAAATGGCGGAAATTTATCCTTTGACCAGCGGTTTATCTGCTTATGCTCAAAAGTTAGCCCAAGCTTTCTGGCCGGGACCGATGACCATGATTGTCCGTAAGTCTGACCTCATCTCTGATGTGGTAACGGCAGGGCTGGATACAGTGGCAGTAAGAATGCCTAGCAACCCGGTAGCTAATACCTTAATTGCTTTGGCAGGCTGCCCTATTGCAGCGCCTTCTGCCAATAAGTCAGGCCGACCTAGTCCTACCCGGGCAGAGGATGTGCTGGCGGATATGGATGGTGTTATTGCCGGGATTATTGATGGCGGTGCTTGCGATATTGGAGTAGAGTCTACTATTGTAGATACTACCGAAGAGGTAGCGACCATTTTAAGACCGGGTGGTATTACCTTGGAAATGCTTCAAAAAGTGCTGGGTGAGGTAAAAATTGATCCGGGGCTAATTCTCCCTAATCAGGTTCCTAAAGCTCCCGGTATGAAATACAAGCATTATGCACCCCAGGCAACTATGTATTTAATTGAAGGGCCAGAGGCTGCTCAGGGCGTAGTACAGACTGCTCGGCTGGCACTGGCTACCGGTAGCAGGGTGGGCGTGGTGGCTTCAGAAGAAACTATTGCTCAGCTGCCTCAGTCAACACAACTAATCTGTCATAGCTGGGAAAATACCCAAAAAGACATGGCAGAGAAGCTTTTTACCTATTTACGTCGTTTTGACGGGGAAAAGGTAGATTTGATCATTGGACAAGGTACATCTGAGCATAATTTAGGCCTTGCCATCATGAATAGAATGCGTAAATCTGCGGCTCATAACATTTTTATAGCCAAAAATGGAAAATTATTTTGGCATAGCGGTAAAATACCTAATTTTTTAGAGAAAATTGTGTTAAAATAAAAGGTAGTTATAAGTTGAAAAGGAAGATAAAACATGAAAATAATAATTGGTTGCGATCATGGCGGTTATGACTTGAAATTACAAATTATAGAGCACCTTACCACCAAGGGTATAGAAGTAGAAGATTATGGTACTAATAGCGAAAACCCGGTGGATTATCCTGATTATGCAGAAAAAGTTGCTAAGGCTGTAGCAGCAGGGCAAGCACCGTTAGGAATTTTAATTTGCGGTACCGGTATTGGTATGTCCATTGCAGCTAACAAAGTGGATGGCGTAAGGGCGGCTTTGTGTGACAATTGTTATTCAGCTCAAAAGGCCAGAGAACATAACGATGCTAACATTATTTGCTTAGGTGCCAGAGTATTAGGCAAGGGCTTGGCCTTGCAAGTCATAGATACATTTTTAGCTAGTTCTTTCTTAGGTACTTACCATGCTCTAAGAGTAGAAAAAATTATGAACTTAGAGAAATAAGCAAACCTCTTGTGAGGGAAAGTAGTAGATAAATAAAGGGGGGCCTTGTCATGAATTTAGAAAGCTTAGCTTCAAAAGACCCAGAAGTTCTGGGAGCTATCAACAAGGAATTGGGCAGACAGAGAGATAAAATTGAATTAATTGCTTCGGAGAACTTTGTTTCTCCTGCTGTACTTGAAGCAGTAGGCTCAGTGCTTACCAACAAGTACGCAGAAGGCTATCCCGGGCATAGATATTACGGCGGTTGCGAATATGTGGATGTTGTAGAAGATTTGGCCAGAGAAAGAGCCTGCAAGTTATTTGGTGCAGACCATGCCAATGTACAACCTCACTGTGGTGCTAATGCAAACTTAGCCGTATTTTTTGCATTCTTAAAGCCGGGGGACACAGTAATGGGTATGAACCTTTCGCAAGGTGGTCATCTATCCCATGGCAGTCCTGTTAATATTTCCGGTAACTATTTCAAGGTAGTTCCTTATGGCGTTGATAAACAAACAGAAATAATTGATTATGATGCCATGGAAAAACTGGCTTTGGAAAACAAGCCTAAATTAATTGTAGGTGGTGCCAGTGCTTATCCCCGCTTCATAGATTATGAAAGAATGGCAGATATTGCTCATAAGGTTGGAGCAATATTAATGATAGATATGGCTCATGTTGCCGGTCTTATAGCCGCAGGATTGCATCCCAGTCCTGTTCCCTATGCAGATGTGGTAACTACCACTACTCACAAGACCCTACGTGGACCCAGAGGTGGTATGATTCTTTGCAAAGAACAATATGCTAAAGCCATTGATAAGTCGATTTTCCCAGGTACACAAGGTGGTCCTTTGATGCATATCATTGCAGGCAAGGCAGTAGCATTTGGGGAAGCTTTAAAGCCTGATTTTAAGGTATACCAACAAGCTATTTTGGATAACAGCCAGGCTTTGGCTAAAGAACTGTTGAACCAAGGTTTTAGGTTGGTAAGCGGTGGTACGGATAATCATCTTCTACTGGTAGATGTAAGATCTAAGAATATTACCGGTAAAGATGCAGAACATTTATTGGACGAAATTGGCATTACCTGCAACAAGAACACCATTCCCTATGATCCGGCCAGCCCCTTTGTTACCAGTGGTATCAGGCTTGGGTCACCGGCCGGCACTACCAGAGGCTTTAATACCCAGGACTTTGCAGAGATTGGCAAGATTATTGGCTTAGTGCTTAATAATCCGCAAGATAAGGCAAAACAAAAAGAGGCTGCAGACAGAGTAGCTGCTCTTTGTGCAAAATATCCACTATATCCAAACTTATAATAGGGGGAATTAACGATGCAGATTACAGTAGTAAATCATCCTTTGATTAGAGAAAAGATGACTAGGTTGCGTTCTGAAAAAACAGGTTCACCTATGTTTAGACAATTGTTAGACCAAATTGCTCAACTTGAACTTTTTGAAGTAACTAAAGACTTCCCTGTGAGAGAAGTTCCGGTTAAGACTCCTCTGGCTACTACTACAGGTTATGCTCTGGATATTTCCAGCATTACTGTTGTACCTATCTTGCGTGCCGGTTTAGGTTTCTTGGATGCAGTGTTGGATCTGATTCCGGAAGCAAACGCAGGTCACATCGGTTTATACCGTGATGAAAAAACCTTAAAACCTATTGAATATTACTGCAAGATGCCCGGTGATAAAGATGCTCAGGTCATTGTTATTGACCCCATGCTGGCAACCGGTGGCAGTGGTGCAGCTGCTATTACCATGCTGAAGGAAAAAGGTTTCCATAACATTCGCTTCATGTGCTTGGTGGCAGCTCCGGAGGGCGTTGAGGTCCTCAATAAAGAGCATCCGGAAGTAAAGATTTATGCAGCAGCTTTGGATGATCATTTGAATGAACATGGCTATATTGTTCCCGGTTTAGGTGATGCAGGCGACAGAGTATTTGGGACGGTGGTAAAATAATGGAACGCCCGGATTGGGACAGTTATTTTATGGAAATAGCACAAGTAGTAAGCAAGCGTTCTACTTGTTTAAGAAGAAGTGTTGGTGCAGTTTTGGTTAAGGACAAGCAAATCTTGTCTACCGGTTACAATGGCACTCCTAAAGGCTTACCTCACTGTGAGGATGTAGGTTGCTTGAGACAACAGCTCCACGTACCTAGCGGACAGAATCACGAATTGTGCAGAGGTATTCATGCCGAGCAAAATGCGGTGATTCAGGCAGCAGTGCATGGTTCATCTACTGATGGAGCAACGATTTATTGTACTCATCAACCTTGTGTGGTTTGTACCAAGATCTTGATTAATGCCGGTATCAAACGTATCGTTTATGCTAATCCTTATCCTGATAAATTAGCAGAAGAAATGATGCATTTGGATAAAGGCATGGAAATAGTTATTTGGGAACCAAAGAAAAAATAAACAAAGAGCTGTAACGCCAAGCGTTACAGCTCTTTTCTATTAGTGGTTAAATATGGTACAATAATATGAACGGCTAATTAAGAAAGGAAAGTCTGTATGGAAGATAGGACTCTCTTTGAAAATGATGAAAATAGACCTTTGGCTGCCAGATTACGTCCTCAAACTCTTGCTGAATTTGTGGGACAAACCCATTTACTGGGACCTGGAAAGGTTTTAAGTCGCCTTATTGCCGAAGATAAAATATCCTCCATGATTTTTTGGGGACCGCCCGGTGTAGGTAAAACCACCTTAGCACAAATTATTGCTAATCACACCAAAGCAGTGTTCATCAATTTTTCTGCTGTTACCAGTGGGATTAAAGAAATTCGTACTGTCATGCAAAAGGCGGAAGATAATCGTCGCTATGGTGGCAAGACCATTGTCTTTGTGGACGAAATTCATCGCTTTAACAAAGCCCAGCAGGATGCCTTCTTACCCTTTGTGGAAAAAGGCAGCATTATTCTCATCGGTGCTACTACCGAAAATCCTTCCTTTGAAGTAAATGGCGCTTTGTTATCCAGATGCAAGGTCTTTGTGCTTCATGCTTTAACCACAGAGGAGTTGGTGGCTCTTTTAAAGAGAGCACTAAAGGATCCTAAGGGCTTTGGCAAGGAAAAGATTAATATTTCCGATGACATGTTAGCCATGATAGGAAATTTTGCTAACGGCGATGCTAGAAATGCTCTTTCCACTTTGGAAATGGTAATTTTAAATGGCGAGGAAAAAGACGGCATAGTTACCATTACCGAAGATACTCTGGAGCAATGTATTGCCAAGAAATCCTTGCTTTATGATAAAACAGGTGAAGAACATTACAATCTGATTTCTGCCTTGCACAAGTCCATGCGTAACTCTGACCCTGATGCAGCAGTGTATTGGCTGGCCAGGATGCTGGAAGCAGGTGAGGATCCTCTCTATATTGCCAGACGGGTTACCCGCTTTGCCAGCGAAGATGTAGGCTTGGCAGATTCCAGGGCCTTGGAAGTAGCTATTGCCGCTTATCAGGCTTGTCACTTTATTGGCATGCCGGAATGCTCTGTGCATTTGACTCACGCCGTAATTTATATGGCCATGGCACCTAAATCTAATGCCATGGATGTAGCCTATAATCTGGCAAAGCAAGATGCTTTGGAACATTTGGCAGAACCGGTGCCTTTGGTTATTCGCAATGCTCCTACTAAATTAATGCGGGACTTAGCTTATGGCAAGGGTTATCAATATGCTCATGACACTGTAGATAAATTGACTAATATGCAGTGCCTGCCGGATTCGCTGGAGGGACGGGAATATTATCGCCCCACAGAGCAAGGTCTGGAAGGTAAATATAAGGAAAGACTGGCTCAGATTAAAGCTTGGAAAAAAGCCCATAGTCCTAGTCATGACAAATAAAGTTCACATTTATTAGGTATAATAGATAATTACGAGGTGAAAGCAATGATTATTGGTGTTGGGTGTGACATTATTGAAGTGGAACGTTTAAAAAAATCTGTAGATAAAGAAAGCTTTAGAGAAACGATTTTTGCTCCTGCGGAAATTGTTTACTGCGAGGAGAAGGGGGCTCATAATCTGGAAAGCTATGCAGCCCGTTTTGCCGGCAAAGAAGCTGTAGCCAAGGCTTTGGGTACAGGTTTTAGGCAAGGTGTTTTGCAAGAAATCACTATTACCAACGATGATCTGGGACAACCCAGCGTGCTGCTGAGCGGTTATTTTAAAACGTTGGCAGATGAAAAAGGCGTGAAGAAAATTCATATTTCTCTCAGCCATTGCAAGGAATATGCTGTGGCACAAGTAGTTTTGGAGGATTAACATGAAACTATTTTTGGCAGAAGAAATGCATAAGGTAGATGCTAAAGCCATTAACAAAATTGGTATGAGCGAAACCGTGTTGATGGAAAATGCCGGACGTGCTCTTACTGAGGTTGTAGAAAAGTATTTAGAAGAAACAGCCGGAAAAAGCATTGTCATTTTAACCGGCAAAGGCAATAATGGCGGCGATGGCTTGGTAGCAGCAAGGCTCTTGGCTAAGGATGGAGCACGTGTTACCGTGGTGTTGGCAGAACCTGTAGGACGCTTTTCTCCCAGCAGTAAAATAGAATATAAAATTTTGCAGCATTTCCTGGTAGAGGTAATGTCTTGGACTAGTAATAAAGAAACACAGGAAGAAATATGCCAGCTGTGCCAAAGTGTTGATGTGGTTTTAGATGCTTTGCTGGGCACAGGCTTTAAGGGTAAGCTAAGAGGTAGTTATAAAGCCATTATTGAAGCCATGCCGGAAGGCTTACCTGTGATTGCAGTAGATATTCCCAGTGGCGTAGAAGCAAATACAGGTAAGATGGATAAGGCTTTGCCTGCTTTTCTTACTGTTACAATGATTGCTCCCAAACCAGGCTTGTATTTATATCCCGGTGCCGGTTTTTCCGGAGATATCTGGGTGGCTGATTTAGGTACTCCGGGTATTTTGGTGGAGGAGGCGCCTTGTTCCCAATTTCTTTTAGATGGAGAAACAGTGGAAGAGCTTTTGCCACACAGACCGGTAACCTCTCATAAAGGCATGAATGGCAAGATTGCTGTGTTAGCCGGTAGCCGTGGTTATGTGGGAGCAGCAGAGCTGGCTTCTACGGCTGCAGTGAGAGCAGGCGGTGGGTTAGTTCATTTATATACAGCAGCTGAGGCTGTTACTATCTTAGCTACGAAATTAACAGAGGTTATGGTAGAAGCAATGCCACTGACTTCTGTAGCAGAAGGTATCAGTACCACCTTGGATGCCGATGCTTTGGCAGTAGGGCCAGGTTTAGGAAAGGCTGTGGAGCTGCAAAGCTTCTTGAGAGAGCTGTTGCCGGAATTAGGTATGCCTATGGTTATTGATGCAGATGGCTTAAATGCGTTTGCCGGTCATACCGGTAAATTAAAAGAAATCAGAAATAAAGTTCTAACGCCTCATCCGGCAGAACTCGCCAGATTATTACAGGTGACTACTAAAGAAGTCGTAGCTAATCCTGTGGATGCAGCCCTTACTGCTGCAAAGAAATTTAGTGCCGTAGTTTTGTTAAAATCAGTGCCTGCTTTGGTGGCAACACCATCCGGTAAGGTATATCTTAATACTACCGGCAATCCAGGTATGGCTACCGGAGGCTGTGGCGATGTACTTACCGGTACTATTGCAGCCTTCTTGGGACAAGGCCTTGATTTGACAGAGGCGGCTCTATGTGGTATGTATGTACATGGTCTGTCAGGCGACTTGGCAGCTGCCAAGGGTACCATCGGTATTAAAGCCGGTGACTTGGTAGAGCATTTGCCTCAGGCTATTGCACAAGCTTTAGGACAGGACGAAAACCTGTAGTTAAGGGGGAGTTAGTTTGTTGAAGAAGATTTTATTTTTGTTTTGCTGTTTGTTTGCTGTGGTAAATTTAGGAGTAGCCCAGGCTGCACCCGAAGTTACCAAGGTAAGCTACGGCATTACATCAGATAATAAATTAAGAATAGTTTTGGATTGCACCACGACAACTAAGGCTACTGCTAATTTAACACCAACAGAGCTGTTGGTAACCGTCAATGGCAAGTTAAAGAATATTAATAACAAGCAATTCTTTCCTGTTAAATCCCAAACCATTAGGCGTGTTACGCTGGAAGAAGCGGGTAACAGGGTAATTATTCATGTGCCCTTAAAGACGGCTTTACAAAGTGGACAATATAAGCTGTTTAATTTGAAAAAGGATACTGTTGCCAAAAGGCCGGAGCGGGTGGTCCTAGATATTTACAACGGTCCTGCTCCTACACCCAGAAGCAGTACTGGCTATATCGCCAGACATAACTATACTGTCAGCGGTGGCATCAAAGGTAAGAAGATAACTCTTGATCCTGGACATGGTGGTACTGATTCTGGTGCTATCGGAGCAGACAGGCTTTTGGAAAAAGATGTTACTTTGCCGGTAGCCTTAAGGGTAAGAGACCTGTTGGAAGACAGGGGCGCTATTGTTTCCATGACCAGAACTACGGATGTGGATGTGTTTGGACCGGATGCTTCCGATAGAGAAGAATTGCAGGCCAGGGTTGATGTGGCAGAAAGAAATGCGGCAGATTTATTTATCAGCATTCACTGTAATGCTAATAACAACAGAGAGATAGGTGGTTTTTCCACTTATTATCATGAGAAATCCAAATACGATTACTTGGTGGCTGATGAACTAGAGAAGGCTATGATGAAAACAGGTAATTTTGCTGATTTAGGCGTTCGTCATGCCAATCTTTATGTTAACAAGCGTTGCTCCATGCCGGGAGCTTTGGTGGAAATGCTCTTTGTCAGCAATAGAAAAGAAGAAAAAATCTTAAGAAGTAATTGGTTCCGTAATAAATTAGCTGCAGCTATTGCTGATGGAATTGAAAACTTCTATAAGCATAATAACTAAGGAGGCTATAGCCTATGAAAATTAAAACTATAGGACTTACCTTACTCTTGTGCTTAAGCTGTATCTTGGCTGCAGGCTGTGCCAATGGCGGTAACAAGCAACCAACCAAGCCGGCTGCGCCTAATCAACCTGTTGCCAAGCAAGAGACCAAAACTGTTCCTCAGGAAATGGAAAAGAAGATTTATGTCTTGCCTGCCGATGGCAGTCAGACTTTGACCGTTAAAAAAATTAAGCTAAAGGCTCCTCAAGGTCAAGAAGCTTTGGTTGCTTTAAAAGCAGTAGTGGACAGTAATGCCAAGTATTTCCCCAAGGGAACTAAGGTATTGGGACTTAATGTTAAGGATGGTTTAGCGACTGTCAATATGAGCAAGGAATTCTTAGATAAGGGGCAGGGAGAGTATGCGAGAACCATGTCACTTTATGCTATCGTTAATACCTTAACGGAATTTCCTACTATTAAAAAAGTCTTGTTCCAGGCAGATGGTAAGAAGATTGAGGTAGTGGGGCAAATGGACTTGGTGGATCCTTTAACCAGAAATCAAACATATTTACCCAAAACCAAATAAAAGCAAAAGCAGGGAAAAATAAGCTAATTTTTCCCTGCTCTTTTGTTTGTCAAGATTAAATTTTTAGGTTCAAAGGAACGAAATGTATAAAAACAGCTATTTATGCATTTTTATCCTAAAAAATGCATTGTTATACAGCAAATTACCTTAGCTTTTATCTTGTGAAAAACCAGTAGTTATATTATAATAAACATATGTGAAAATGGGACTTTAATTGGCTTAGACTTTGTATAAAAGCTCATTGCAGAGCAAAAAGGAAGCCTTTTATTTTTGTGGAGATTTGTGTATGAGTTTGGTAAAAATAACTATTGGTAGTACGATGGCTCAGGATGAGAAGGGTAGATTTGAAACTATTGCTCATGGCGAGCTAACGGAAAAAAATGGCACAAAGTATGTTCGCTATGCCGAGACCAAAGGGACTGGCATGGAAGGTACCAAAACTACTTTGAAATGGACAGAGGATACTCTGACCATTATTAGGCATGGAGTGTATGAACACACTCAGGAGCTGAGAGCCGGCTTTACCTCTCATACCATGTATAAAACACCGTACTTTGCAATTCCCCTGGAAGCTAAGACCAGTAATCTGGACATTCGAGGTAAAGAGTCCAACTGGCAAATAGCAGCTGTTTACGAAGTTACTTTAAATGAAGATCCCCAGGGACAAATTATCTTAGATATTGCGATTGAGGAGGAAGAACCTAGTGGAAATTAAAGAAGCCTTAACCAAGGCTATTGTAGAGGCAACTGAAAAAGCCATGGCAGCAGGAACTTTAAAACGAGGTCCTTTACCGGAAATAGTTTTAACAGTACCGCCTCAAAAAGAATTTGGCGATTTTGCTACCAACTATGCCATGCAGGCAGCTAAAACCTTGCATGCTGCTCCCAGACAAATTGCTCAGGCTATTAAAGATAATCTGATTTCTCCTTATATAGAGAAGATAGATATTGCAGGACCGGGTTTCATGAATTTTTATTTAAAGCAGGATTGGTTGTATTCTATGCTGGCAGATATCATTGCTGCCGGTGATAAGTACGGTAATCTTACTACGGACTGCAAGGAAAAGATTCAGATAGAGTATGTTAGTGCTAATCCTACCGGACCCTTGCATATAGGTCATGGCAGAGGAGCGGCAGTAGGCAGTGCTTTGGCCAATCTAATGAAGGCGGCAGGTTATGATGTGACCAGCGAGTATTACATCAACGATGCCGGCAATCAAATGCATAATCTGGCCTTGTCGGTCAATGCCCGGTACTTGGAATTGTTTGGACAGCAGGTGGAATTCCCTGAAAATGGTTACCATGGTGCTGACATTATTGAAACGGCAGAAAGAATTAAAGCTAAGTATGGCGATAAATTCCTGAACATGCCGGAAACAGAAAGGCTGGAAAAATTCCAGACCATTGCCAAAGAAGAAAAACTGGCGGCCTTGAAAGAAGATCTGGCTGCTTTTAATTGCAACTTTGATGTGTGGTTCAGTGAGCAAAGCTTACATGATGCTCATAAGATTGAAGAGGTTTGCGAAACCTTAAAGGCTAATGGAACCATCTTTGAACAAGATGGAGCCCTGTGGCTAAGGTCTACTAAGTATGGCGATGATAAAGACAGAGTGGTTATTCGTGATAATGGCGTACCTACTTATTTTGCAGCGGATATTGCCTATCACCAGAATAAATTTCAACGTGGTTTTGACAGGGTAATTAATTTGTGGGGTGCTGACCATCATGGTTATATCCCCAGAATGAAAGCAGCCATCACGGCGCTAGGCTATAAGCCTGAGCAGCTGGAAATCTTAATCTTACAGATGGTTAGCCTGTACCGGAACGGTCAGCTGGTAAAGCTTAGCAAGCGGACGGGACAGACAGTTACCTTAAATGAACTGATTGAAGAAGTTGGTACTGATGCGGCCAGATATTTCTTTGTAATGCGGAGCATTGATACCCAGCTGGATTTTGATTTAACTCTGGCTACGGAGCATTCCAATGATAATCCGGTTTATTATGTGCAATATGCACATGCCAGAATTTGCAGTATCCTCAAACAGATGAAGGAAGCGGGTATTACACTTACTACTAATTGTAAGCTTAATACTCTCACTACTCCGGAGGAACAGGATTTAATCAAGAAGTTAGGCGAGTACGAAGACTTAGTGGCTACGGCTGCTAAGGATCGAGCTCCTCACCATATTGCTCGTTATGTGTATGAACTGGCAGGCCTATTTCATTCTTTTTACAACCAATGTAGAGTCTTGGGAGTAGAGAAGGATGTGCAAGAAGCAAGGCTGGCATTAATTAATGCCGTCAGTCATACCTTAAAGCATGGACTAATGATTTTAGGCGTTAGTGCTCCTGATCATATGTAAATAGTGGCTACGGCCAAACAAACAAGGGGAGGATTTAGAAATGACGAAGTATATTTTTGTAACAGGCGGAGTTGTATCATCATTAGGAAAGGGCATTACAGCAGCATCTTTGGGACGTTTGCTTAAGAGCAGAGGTTACAAGGTTACCATTCAGAAATTTGATCCGTATATCAACGTAGATCCGGGAACCATGAGCCCTTATCAACATGGTGAAGTTTTCGTTACTGATGATGGCGCAGAAACAGATTTGGATTTAGGCCATTATGAGCGTTTTATTGATATTAATTTGTCCAAAAGCTCCAATGTTACAGCAGGACGTATTTATCAAACTGTTATTGATAAAGAACGTCGTGGCGATTATCTGGGCCGTACTGTACAGGTTATTCCTCATATTACCAATGAGATTAAGGAAAGAGTGTACAGAGTAGGCAGACAGGATAACGCTGACTTTGTTATTACTGAAATTGGCGGTACCGTAGGCGATATCGAAAGTGAACCTTTCTTGGAAGCCATTCGTCAGGTTAAAAAGGATGTAGGTCGTAACGATGCTTTGTATATTCATGTTACCTTAGTTCCTTATATTAACGCTGCCGGTGAGCTGAAAACCAAACCTACGCAACATAGCGTAAAACAATTACGCAGTATCGGCATTACTCCCGACATTTTGGTTTGCCGTAGTGAAAAACCCATTTCCAAGGAAATGCGCCAGAAGATGGCCATGTTCTGCGATGTGGATGTAGATGCAGTATTCCAATCCATTACCGCTCCCAGCATTTATCAAGTACCGATGCTGCTGGAAGATCAAGGTATGGATACAATTGTATTAAAGAAATTAGACATGGAAGACAAGCCTAAGGACATGAAAGCTTGGCATACCATGGTAGAGAAGATATTAAGCAAACATAGCAGAAAATCTACTATTGCCATTGTTGGTAAATATGTAGAACTACAGGATTCCTATATCAGTATCGTAGAGGCTTTGAAACATGCCAGCTACAGTCATGATGCAGAAGTTTGCATTAAGATGATTAATGCAGAAGACATTGAAGACACAGCAACCGATATGGATAAGGTGTTTACCGGCGTAGACGGCATCTTAGTACCCGGTGGCTTTGGCGACAGAGGCATTGAGGGTATGATTAAAGCCATTAAATATGCAAGAACCAAGAAGATTCCTTTCTTTGGTATTTGTCTGGGCATGCAATGTGCTGTTATTGAATTTGCGCGTAATGTGTGTGGTATGGACAAAGCCAATAGTACAGAATTTAATGAGATGACTCCCTTCCCGGTTATTTATTTAATGCCGGAACAGTTAAGCGTAGAAATTAAAGGCGGTACCATGCGCTTAGGCAAGTATCCTTGCAAGATTTATCCTAATACCTTAGCTGCAGCAGCTTATGGCAAGGAATTAATATATGAGCGTCATCGTCATCGTTATGAAGTTAACAATGAATTAAAGGATGAGCTGTTTAACCATGGTATGGTTTTGGGCGGCACCTTGCCTAATGGCAAGCTGGTAGAGATGGTAGAATTGTCTACTAGTGAGCATCCCTGGTTCTTAGGTGTGCAGTTCCACCCTGAGCTGAAATCCAGACCTACTAATCCACATCCTTTGTTTAAGGCTTTCATTAAGGCTGCTCTGGATAACCAGAAGAAATAGAAAGGTTGATCACTATGATCAAGAAGATTTTTATCACAGTTGTTTTAATTATTGCAGTACTATCTTTTGTAATTTCCTTACTGGGTGGCAAGAACAATCTTAGCGCTACTAAGAAGGTGGCCGGAGCTCAGGATACTATTGCGGTAATCAATGTCAATGGTACCATGATTAGTACCGGTGGCACGGTTACCAATGTTTTCTCTCGTGCCGAAGGTGCTTCCAGTGGTGTTATCATGAAACAACTGAGAGACGCTGCTGAAGACAAGACTGTTAAAGCAGTACTGTTAAATATTAATTCTCCCGGTGGCAGTGTTACTTCTGCCGAAGAAATCGCCAGGGAAATTGACAAGTTTAAAGAAAAGAGCAAGAAACCTATTGTAGCAGCTTTAGGTGATATGGGTGCGTCTGCAGCTTATTATATTGCGGCAGACTGCGATAAGATTTATGCCAACAACTCCACCTTAACAGGCAGTATTGGTGTGTACATGGGTGGCATGAACCTGGAAGAAATTTATAAGAAGATTGGCGTTACTCCTTTTATCATTAAGAGTGGCCAACATAAAGATATTATGTCTCCCAGTCGTCCTATGACCGACGAGGAAAAGACCATTGTGCAAAACATGGTTAATGAGATGTTTGAACAATTTCTGGACAGAGTAAGTACCGGTCGTAAGAAACCTATGACAGAGGTTAGAGCTTTGGCTGATGGTAGAGTTTATACCGGTAAGCAAGCCTTTAGTTTAGGGTTGGTAGATGAAATAGGTAATTATTACGATGCCATAGATGGCACTGCAGCGCTGGCCGGAATTCAAGGCAAACCTAAGATTAAGGAATATGGTATTGCCAGAGATTGGGCTTCCCTGTTTATGGATGCCTTTACTCAATCTATTTCTGCTAAAATGCTGGAGGGCTTACCTCAACTTGGGACTATGCAATGGACTAAGGGGTGAGGTAGGTGAGGAGAAAATCTTTTGATGTCCTCTTTGCCACAAAAACAGGTATGGGATGGCTGGCACAGCATCCTACCTTGTGGCGTAGTTTATTTTATTTTGTAATTAGTATGGGCGCCTTTACCGGCGTTTGTACCAATATTGCTTTTGCTGATCAATATTTATGGGTAAGGCTGGGTGTTTTGCTAGGTGTGTTATCTGCCCATCTTTTGATCATCATCGTATTTGGTTGTTTCCTCCATGGCCTTATTGATGCTTGCGGTGGCGGCTCAGGTAATGTGTGGGGACTATTGTGTATCATGGGCTTTACTACTTTGCCCTTTTTGGTGCTTACGCCATTAGCTCTTATGGCTATGCGCCTAGGCGGTGTGGCCGTTTTAGTTTTGCCCATAGCTTGTATTCTTGGCTATATTTGGTGTGTTTATTTATTAATGCGGGCTGTGGAAGCCGTATATCTCTTGAATTTCCGACAAGCTTTTGTGGTAGTTGTCTTTGCTCTTTTATTATGGGCATTAATGCTGGGCTTGCCAATTTATTTAGGCGTGCATTTTCTTGCCTTAGCTTTTTTTAGCTAAATTCTTGAACATTATGGAGTAAAGTGTGATAATTAAAGAGAAGATATGAAGTAGAAGGGAGAGTGCGGAATGAATAGAGAGTTATCAATGGAATTTGTAAGAGTTACCGAAGCTGCTGCTATTGCTAGTGCCAGAAGCGTAGGCAGAGGAGATAAGAATGGTGCAGATCAGTTAGCAGTGGATGCTATGAGGAAGATGTTTGATACCGTTAACATCAGTGGCACAGTGGTAATCGGCGAAGGAGAGATGGATGAGGCTCCAATGCTGTACATTGGTGAAAAGGTAGGCGCAGGTGGGCCGGAGGTTGATATTGCGGTAGACCCTGTAGAAGGAACTAACCTGGTAGCTAAAGGACAAAATGGTGCCATTGCCGTTATTGCCATTGCTCCTAAAGGTTGTTTGTTGCATGCTCCCGATATGTATATGGAAAAAATTGCTGTTGGCCCTAGAGCTAAAGGTGCTATTAATATCGATGATCCTGTTTCTGAGAACTTAAAGAGAGTGGCCAAGGCTTTAAATCGTAATATTTCTGACTTAACAGTAGTTTGCATAGATCGTCCCCGTCATAGAAAAATCATTGAAGAAGTTCGTGCCGTAGGTGGCAGAATCAAATTAATCACCGATGGTGATGTGGACCCTATCGTTAATACCGGCATTGAAGGTACCGGCGTACATATGTACATTGGTAAGGGTGGTGCTCCGGAAGGAGTTCTGGCCGCAGCAGGACTTAAATGCTTAGGCGGCGATATGCAAGCCAGACTATGTCCTGAAAACGAAGAACAAATTAATAGATGCTACAAAATGGGCATTACTGATTTGAAGAAAGTCCTTACCCTTGATGATTTGGTAAAGGGCGATGATGTTATGTTTACTTCTACCGCTATTACCGATTGCGATTTGCTTAAGGGCGTGCGTTTCTTTGGTAATGGTGCTCGTACTCATACTGTTTCCATGCGTTATGAAACAGGTACCATACGTTTCGTAGATGGCGTACATAACTTCAATCGTAATGACATTAGTGTTAAATTTTAATGGGTAGATAAACCGAAAATTGGCTCTGCCAATTTTCGGTTTCTTGCTCTAACGACGATGACTCAAGAATTGCTTAATCTTATACAACAAATAAAAACCGTAGGAGATGTAGCCACTTTATGGCAAAGCGGGCACAAATCCATTAATCTTACCGGCCTTACAGGAAGTGCAAAAGCCGGCTTTTTGTGTGCCTTAAAAGAAAAACTCTCTTACAATGGTCCCTTGGTATTTTTAGTAGCTAACCGTGATGAAGAACGGGCTATCAAAAGGGAAATATTAACCTATTATCCGGATATGGCTAGTTTGGAGCTTTATCCGGCTAGTTTTGTTGGTGGCAAGGTAGAAACAAAAAACGAAGAGGTAGGGGCAGAAAGAATTGCTGCCTTAGAAGCCTTGTTAAAAGCTAAACCTGTCTTGGTCTTTGTTACAGCTGAAGCCTTTATCCAAAAACTACCTGATATTAGTTTTCTGGAGCAATACAAGCTGGTGCTGCAGGTGGGCAATAAATTACCACAAACCCAACTCTTAACTACTTTGATAGAGGGTGGCTATGAGCGGGTGGAACAGGTAGAAACCATTGGACAGTTTGCTATTCGTGGCGATATCTTGGATGTGTTTCCTTTAAATCAGGAAAATCCTATTCGTATTGAATGGTTTGATGAAGAAGTAGATGCTATCAGACCCTTTGAACTAGCCAGCCAACGTTCTTTAGATAATTGGCAGCAAGCTGAGCTCCTGCCGGTGACAACAGGTGAAATGCCTGTTCAGGCTGATGTTTTCAGTTACGTGCATAAAGACAACTTTGTAGTGTTGGATGAACCGGTCATGTTTTTGGCAGAGGCCAAAAAATCTTACTCCGATAATGTGAAGGAGCATGAAGACTTTTTATTTACCCCGGAGGAAACAGAAGAACAGTGTCGTGGTAAAAAGCTGTTGGTAGCCAGTGCTTTAAGTCATGCTCTTTTCCCCAAGGCTAATCAAGTGTCTGTACCGGTGCGCACAGTAGCACCTTATAATAAGGATTTGGAACTGTTGGTTAAGGATTTAACCGGCTATTTGCAGGATGATGTTACGCCTCTCATTATGCTTAGCAGCAAAGAAAAAGCGAAGACCATGGCGGAGAACTTAAAGCATCAGAATTTACCGGTGCGTTTTGTGGAGAAGGGGTCCTTACTTTTACCTGGAGCTATTTCTGTATTTACCGGTGAAACCGCAGGGGGCTTTTATTTCTGGGAGGCCAAGTGGTTGCTTCTTACCGAAAGCGATATTTTCGGTATGCAAAAGCGACGTCGCTTAATTAAACATAAAGGCCAAGGTCCTTCTTTAAATTATTTTTCGGAAATTAAAAACGGCGATTATGTGGTTCACGACATTCACGGCATTGGCCGTTATATGGGCGTAGAAACCATTGAAGTAGACGGTGTGCATAGAGATTATCTCCGTATTCAATATGCGGGAGAAGATAGGTTATTTGTACCTATTGATCAAATTAGCCTGCTGCATAAATATATTGGTTCAGAAGGTACTGCACCCAGACTATCCAGAATGGGTGGCGCTGACTGGCAGCGAGTAACGAAGAAGGCTAAAGCAGCAGTAACTCTGTTGGCTACAGAACTGCTACGACTATATGCACAAAGAAAGATTACGCCGGGGCACAGTTTTGCTCCTGATACTACTTGGCAAAAGGAGTTTGAAGCAGCTTTTCCTTTTGAAGAAACACCTGACCAATTAGAGGCTGTCAAAGAAATCAAGCACGATATGGAACGGCCTGTACCTATGGAAAGACTGCTGTGTGGTGATGTTGGTTACGGTAAAACAGAAGTTGCCTTAAGAGCTGTATTTAAAGCAGTTATGGATGGCAAACAGGTAGCAGTACTTGCTCCTACTACTGTTTTGGCTCAGCAGCATTTGTTGACTTTTACCCAGCGCATGGGTCCCTTCGGCGTGAAGACAGAAATGCTTAGCCGTTTTAGAACACCTAAAGAGCAAAAAGATATCATGGAGAAGGTTGCCCAAGGACAGATAGATGTGCTGATTGGAACTCACCGGATTTTGCAGGCAGACTTGCAGTTTAAAGATTTAGGACTTCTGATCATTGATGAAGAGCAACGCTTTGGTGTTGCCCAAAAAGAAAAAATTAAAAAGTGGAGTACCGGCATAGATGTTTTAACCTTGTCTGCTACTCCTATTCCCAGAACCTTGCACTTAGCACTGGTCAAAGGCAAGGATATGAGCGTTATTGAAACACCACCTGAAGACAGACTGCCGGTGGAAACTTATGTTGCCGAATACGATGATGGCATGATTAAAGAAGCCATTGAGCGAGAACTAAGACGAGGCGGTCAGATTTATTATGTGTATAACAGGGTGCAGGGACTAGCTGCCATTGCTAAACATTTACGTGAGCTGATTCCGAACTTGTCTATGCGGGTAGCCCATGGACAAATGGGTGAGGATGAGCTGGAAGATGCCATGATCAGCTTCTATAACGGGGAATATGATTTGCTCTTGTGTACCACCATCATAGAAAATGGCTTGGACGTACCTAGAGCTAACACCATTATTATTCAGGGCGCGGAGAATTTTGGCTTGTCCCAGCTCTATCAAATGAGAGGCAGGGTAGGTCGTTCTTCGAAGCTGGCCTATGCTTATTTGGTGTATAAGAAGCAAAGAGCTTTAAGTGAAATAGCACAAAAAAGATTGCAGGCTATTCGTGATTTCACGGAACTGGGAGCAGGCTTTAAAATTGCCATGCGTGATCTGGAAATCAGAGGAGCAGGCAATCTTCTAGGCAGGGAGCAGCATGGCCATATTGCAGGTATTGGTTTTGCTGCTTATTGTAAGCTGCTAGAGGATACCATTAATCAGTTGCAGGGTAATGCTGTCAGCTCTGAACCTGTTAAGGAGCCGGTGCTGGAAATTACCATGGATGCATATATTCCTGATGACTATATTGATAATCCCAGATATAAGATGGAGCTGTATAGACGCTTTAGCGACATGCATTACGAAGAACGTAGTGATTTAATGGATGAAATCATAGACCGCTTTGGTCAGCCACCGGAAGAAGTCATTAATTTGTGGAGACTTTCCGTGATACGCAGCCTGTGCAGATTATTAGTACTGGATGGTATTAGCATTAGTCAGAAAGAACTGCGGATTACCTTTGGGGAGCATAGTACGGCTTCACCGGAAGCAATTACTAAATTAGTGAAGAAGTATGTGCCCTATATGCAGTTTAGAAACATAGGCCGGTCTCAGCTTATTGTGCAAAGAGTGGCCGTTGATGGTGAACTGCTCACCTGGTTGGAAAAACTTTTAATAGCCATGGCTAAATAGAAGTTAGGACAAAGGTCATGCTATAATTAAAAATATGGCGAAGGGAAAGGAAGTGAGGAAATGAAGGATAAATTTTTGCGTGGTGCTTTAATTTTGACCATAGCAGGTCTCTTGGTTAAAGTGCTGGGTTCCGTTAATCGTATCTTTCTTTCCAGACTTCTCGGCGGAGAGGGCATAGGCATTTATCAAATTGCTTATCCTATTTATCTTTTTATCTCTGCTATTTCTGCAGCTGGTGTACCTATTGCTATTTCTATTTTGGTGGCCAAGAAGGTTGCACAAAAGGATCTGAATGGTGCTAATAGGGTTTTTAAAGTTTCCGTCGGCCTTATGGCGGCAACAGGCTTAGTTTTGGCCGGGGCACTTTACTTTGTGGCCAATTGGCTGATTCATAGTGGCATCATTAGAGATGCCAGAGCTTATTATGCTTTGCTGTCTTTGGTCCCTGCCGTATTTTTCTCTACGGTGCTGGCCAGCGCCAGAGGTTATTTCCAAGGTTATCAGATGATGACCCCACCGGCTGTTTCTCAAATTCTGGAACAGTTTGTCCGGGTTATCTTCATGCTCTCCCTGGCTTATTATCTTTTGCCTTATGGTTTGGAATATGCAGCAGCAGGTGCTGCTTTTAGTGCAGTACCGGGTGCGTTAACAGGCTTGGTAGTTTTAGGTACTTTCTATTACAAACACAAAGAATTACGTAGTAATGTTTTAGAACCTGCCTTAGCTAGCCAGGATGAAACTATTGGTTCAGTAGGCAAGGCCTTAGTCTTATTAGCTCTACCGGTAACCTGTGCCAATCTTATGCTTCCTCTGGTTACAGGCATTGATATGCTGGTGGTGCCACCTAGATTGGAAGCAGCTGGCTTTGCTATTAAAGAGGCAACTACAGCCTTTGGTTATTTGGCAGGAATGGCGTTGCCCTTGGTATCAATGTCTACCATTCCTACAATTTCTTTGGCAGCTTCGGTGGTGCCGGCTATTTCGGAAGCTAAGGCACTGGGGCAGGAAGAAATTATTAAAGCTAAAAGTTCTACTGCTCTTAGATTATGTATGCTTCTGACTTTGCCTGCCACAGTGGGCCTTGCCGTTTTGGGTACAGGCATTTCTGCTTTGCTGTATGGAACTAAATTAGCAGGCCCTGTCATAAGTGCCATGGCTCCTTCTATTTTCTTCTTAGGACTTATCCAGGTTACCACAGGAATTTTGCAAGGTATGGGACATACTATCGTGCCTATGCTCACTGTGCTGGTGAGTGCGGCAGTAAAAATAGCTTGCTTGTGGGTCTTGGTAGCGAATCCCTTATATAACATTATTGGTGCTGCCTGGGCCTCTAATATTAATTTTGCTACAGCAGCTTGTTTAAATCTTTTATTCTTAGCTTATGTGGGTAAGAATTTTATTCCCGTCTTTTCTTTTGTGCGCATCATGATTGCTTCACTGCTCATGGGCACTTTAGTACATTTCTTTTATGGCTACGCCTTGGCTAACATAGGCTCTATAGCTGCTGTCCTTTTAGCAGTGTTAGTGGGTGGTGTTAGCTATGTGGCGTTACTTATTTTGTGTAAAGAATTCACTTGGCAGGAATTACGAACTATGATAAAGAACAGGAAAGCTGGTAAGTAAAAATGACAGACAAGAAAACAAGCACCATGGATATTAAGCCTTTGGAAAAAGTAGTGGAAACGTTAAGAGCGCCGGGCGGCTGTCCTTGGGATAGAATTCAAACACATAAAACCATTAGGCAGGATTTGGTGGAAGAAGTGTATGAGTTCTTGGAAGCAGTAGATAAAGAAGATGCTGCCGGCATGAGAGAAGAATTAGGGGATGTTCTTTTACAGGTGGTGTTTCATGCTAAGCTGGCAGAAGAGGAAGGTCTCTTTACCATGCAGGATGTCATCAATGATATTTCCAATAAACTTATTTATCGTCATCCTCATGTGTATGGTACAGTGGAAGTAGATAGTGCTGAGCAGGTACTGAAAAACTGGGATGCTTTAAAGGCTAAAGAAAAAAAGGATCGTACCCATGTTTTGGACGGAGTAACCCAAGGTATGCCTGCTCTCATGACTGCCTATAAAATTCAAAAAAAGGCAGCCAAGGTGGGGTTTGACTGGGAAAAATCTGAGGATGTTTGGAGCAAAATTCAGGAAGAAATGGATGAATTTCAAGAGGCTGTCAAGAGCCAGGATAAGGACGCCATGGAATGGGAACTGGGAGATGTGCTGCTAGCACTGACCAATTATGCCCGCCACGTAGGACTGGAGCCAGAAGTAGCCCTTAACAGAGCTAATAACAGGTTCAAAGACAGGTTCAATTTTGTGGAAAATCAGGTAATAGCTACAGGTAGACCCTGGGCGGACTTCGCGTTACGCGACCTCGACAACCTTTGGCAGAGAGCCAAAGAAAACGAAAAAAAGTGAAAAAACTTAGGGAAAATGCGTGCATTTTGGCTTTTTTTATGATAAAATATACCCAGAGTACAGGACGGTGCGTCTTGTGCAAAAAAAATTAAGGGGGATTTAATTGTGAACAAGAGTGAATTGATTGCTGCTGTAGCAGCTAAGGCTGGCTTAACAAAGAAAGATGCTGAGAAGGCTGTTAGTGCTTTTATTGAAACCGTAAAGGCAACTGTAGCAAAGAAAAAGAAAGTTCAATTGATTGGTTTTGGTACTTTCGAACATCGTAATCGCAAGGCTCGCAACGGCAAGAATCCTCGTACCGGCGCTACCATTAAGATTGCAAAAGCAACTGTTCCTGCTTTCAAAGCTGGCAAGGCTTTCAAAGATGCAGTTAACAAGAAATAATTCTCTTTAATTAGCAACAACCCGATAGAAACTATCGGGTTGTTTTCTTTTTGAGCAAAGTGTTATATACTGTACTAAACGAAGACGAGGAGGGAGCGGGATGGCTGTAAAAAAAACTAAAAAGACAGTAAAGACCTTTAAAGTTATCTTGGGTATAATCCTACTCTTATTCTTTGTACGGGTAGGACAACAGCTATATACTCTTTACACAGTTCGTCAGGAAACCATTAAAACAGAGGCTAAGGTTGAGGAACTGAAGAAGCAAAAAGAGGCATTGGAGAAAGAAAAAGAAAATCTAGGCGATATAAAGTATGTAGAGAAAATCGCACGGGAAGAGCACAATATGGTTGGCAAAAATGAAATACCAATTTTTATCGTAGATGACAAAGATAAACAGAATAAGGAAAATACTCCTAAGCAAGAGGATAAAGGCAAGTGACTACTTGACTTTAGGGAGTTTTCAAAGGTATAATTGTTGAAAGTTAATTCAGCAAAAGGAGGACGTCTTTATTTTATGGCTTTGGAAATTGGAGCAGTAGTAGAAGGCGTAGTAACCGGTATTACTAATTTTGGTGCGTTTGTACAATTGCCGGAAGGGAAGGTTGGCCTTATTCACATCTCAGAGGTATCCAATGTCTTTGTTAAAGATGTACATGATTTTCTCAAGGACAAGCAACAGGTAACTGTTAAAGTTGTTTCTATTGATGAGAAGGGAAAGATTGGTTTATCCCTGAAAGCTCTCATGCCTGCCCTTACAGAACCTCCTAAAAGACCAATGGAACGTAGACCTATGGCAGCAAGGCCACAGGCTCCCATGAACTTTGAAGATAAGCTTTCCAAGTTTTTGAAGGAAAGTGACGATAGATTATTGGATTTAAAACGCAATACGGAATCTAAACGCGGTGGTCGTGGTGCCCGCAGAGGAGATTAAATTACTATAAAAAAGGCGCTTCTAAAGAAGAGCCTTTTTTTATTCAGAGGTGTTAGCCGTGAGTAAGGCAGGGGAATGTTTATACAAGATGCTGGAAGCTTGTCCTCTTTGGACAGCAAATACAACAGTGCTTGCCGCTTGTTCCGGTGGTGCTGATTCTTTAGCTCTTACCGATGTCATGCAGCGGTTGGCTCCCCTTCATAACATTAAGATTCAGGTAGTACATGTGCACCATCATCTGCGAGGAGCTGAAGCTGATCAGGATGCTGAGTTGGTGCGAGCTTTTTGCGCAGAACATAAGCTGTCTTTTGTGCAAAAGAATGTCGATGTTAAAGCCTTGGTAGAGGCAGAGGGCTTGTCCATAGAAGAGGGTGCTCGCAAGCTTCGCTATCAAGCCTTGGAAGAGTGTAGAGTGGAGGCCGGGGCGACTGCCATATTTCTGGCACAACATCGTGATGATCAGGCAGAGACAGTACTACTGAATCTGCTGAGAGGCTCAGGAACTAAAGGCCTGCGTGGTATGCGAGAGGTTAATGGCTATTTGGTCAGACCTTTTCTTGCGGTTACCAAAGCAGAGCTGTTGCAATATTGTCAGGAAGAAAACATTACTTATGCTGTAGATAGTACTAACGAGGATATTACTTTTACCAGAAACTGGCTGCGTAAAGAAATATTACCGGCTTTGGAAAAGAAAAATCCCAACATAAAAAAGCAATTAGCCCAAGCGGCAACCTTAGCAGCCTGGGATGAAGAATATTTGCAAGGCGAAGCTGATAAATATTTACGAGCTTATGGTACAGATTTGGGTGGCTTTTATGATGTAGAAGTAGGGCCAGCTTTTAACCAACTGGCACCTGCAGTAAAAACCAGAGTGCTGCGGACCATGCTGCAGGGCGCCGGAGCAGTAGAAGTAAGTTTTGAGCACACCAGAGATTTAGCAGCACTGATTGATAAGGGTGTGGGCAATAAAGCTTTTGATGTACCGGGTAAGGTAAGAGCCATTTATCTTAATGGCCGCTTAACGGTAGGCAAGAATACCAATTCAAGGGCAGACGAAAGAGCTGCTAAAAATTTCCAAAAGGAGTGCCAAAGAAATGCATGCAAATCTTGATAGAATTTTAATTGATGAAGTTACTTTGAAGAAACGCATTAAAGAAATGGCTCAAGAAATCAGCAGGGATTACGCTGATGAAAATTTATTAGTTATTGGGCTTTTAAAGGGAGCTAGCTATTTTCTTACAGAGCTGACTCAGTCTTTAACTGTTCCTACCCAAATAGATTTCATCAAAGCTTCTTCATATGGCTCTGGTTCCATTAGTTCAGGACATGTAGACATTAGCTTTGATACTTCCAGAAATATTTCCGGCAAGAACGTATTGATTGTGGATGATGTAGTAGATACAGGCATTACTTTGCATGAAGTTAAGAAATTGTTCCAAAACCGCAATGTTAAGTCTGTGCGCATTGCTACCATGCTTGATAAGAAGGAAAGACGCCTGATAGAAGTAATCCCTGATTATCATGGCTTTGTTATTCCTGATGAGTTTGTGGTAGGCTTTGGTCTTGACTACAATGAAGATTACCGAAATTTACCATATATAGGCGTTTTAAAACGTGAAATATATGAAAAATAACTTGAGAAAATTTGCTTGCTAGAGTATTATATTATAACTAGACATATGATTGTCTAAGTTATGTTATAGTGTTTTTGGTAGAAAAGGAGTTTGCTGTGAGTAAATTTTTTAGAAATGTTGGCTTTTACCTCTTAATAGTCGTAATAGCTATTTGGATTATAGATTACTATTCCAATACTACTGAACCTAAGACAGATATTACTTATAGTAATTTCATGAAACAGGTTCAACAAGACGACATTAAGTCAGTAACTATTGTTAACGATACGATTATCAAGGGCAGGACGAAAGCAGGGGTAGAGTTTTCTACCATTGCTCCTCGTGATCCCAAGCTGGTAGAAACATTGCAAGCCAGAGATGTAGAGATTAAGGCTGAATTGCCTCCTCAACCACCCTGGTGGACAACGCTTCTGTCTTCTGTATTGCCTATGCTTTTAATTGTAGGCTTATGGTTCCTGCTAATGAACAATGCCCAAGGCGGCGGTAGCAGAGTAATGAGCTTTGGTAAAAGCAGAGCCAAGATGTATGGCGATGAAAAAATCAGAGTTTCTTTTAAAGATGTAGCCGGTGCTGATGAGGCTAAGGAAGAATTAGCAGAAGTCGTAGAGTTCTTAAAGTTCCCCAAGAAGTTTAATCAATTAGGTGCCAGAATTCCTAAAGGCGTTTTGCTTTTTGGACCTCCGGGCACCGGCAAGACGCTTTTAGCTAAGGCAGTAGCCGGTGAAGCCGGTGTACCGTTCTTTAGCATCAGCGGTTCTGACTTCGTAGAAATGTTCGTAGGTGTTGGTGCTTCCAGAGTAAGAGACTTGTTTGAACAGGCTAAGAAGAATGCACCTTGTATCGTTTTCATCGATGAAATTGATGCTGTAGGCAGACAAAGAGGCGCCGGCTTAGGCGGTGGCCACGATGAAAGAGAACAGACCTTGAATCAATTGTTGGTAGAGATGGATGGCTTTGGTGCTAATGAAGGCATCATCATGATAGCTGCTACCAACCGTCCTGATATTTTGGATCCTGCCTTACTAAGACCAGGTCGTTTCGATCGTCAGATTGTAGTTGATCGTCCTGATATTAAAGGCAGAGAAGAAATCTTAAAGGTTCACACCAGAGGTAAACCTATTGATAAGGATGTTAACCTTGGTGTTATTGCCAGACGTACTCCCGGTTTTACCGGTGCTGATTTAAGCAACCTGGTTAACGAAGGAGCACTGCTAGCAGCAAGACATAATCAAACTACCATTGACATGATGGATTTAGAAGAAGCAGCTGAACGTGTTATGATGGGACCTGAGCGTAAGAGCAGGGTCATCAGCGACAACGAGAAGAAGCTTACTGCTTATCATGAAGGTGGACACACCTTGGTTGGTATGCTTTTAGACCATACTGATCCGGTGCACAAGGTAACTATTATTCCCAGAGGCAGAGCAGGTGGCTACACACTGAGCCTACCCAAGGAAGATAAATACTATGCAACCAGAAGCGAGCTCTTGGATGAGCTGAAACTGCTTCTCGGTGGTAGAGTAGCAGAAGCCATAGTGCTTAAGGAAATTTCCAGCGGTGCCAGCAATGACTTGCAACGCGCTACCGAATTAGCCAGAAAAATGATTTGCGAATATGGTATGAGCGATGTTTTAGGCGCTGTAACCTTTGGCCATAGACAAGAACAAGTTTTCTTAGGCAGAGATATCGGTAAGGAAAATGAATATAGCGAAAAGATTGCTGCTCAGATAGATAGTGAAATCCGCAAGTTTATTGATGAAGCATATGAAGGAACAGTTAAACTCTTAAGCGATCATTTGGAGCAACTTCATTTAATTGCCGAGAATTTAATTGAGCGGGAAACTTTGGAAGCTCACGAATTGGAAGAGATCATGAAATATGGTCATATTCTTCCTAAAGGTGAAACTCCCAATGACCAGCCTCCTGCACCTGGTACACCGGCTCCCGTCGAGCCAAATAAGGTTGCTGATGCCGTAGAAGGCAAAGTAATGCAACCGGTACCGGAAGCACAGCCACAAGCTTAAAAACAAAGGCGCAAGTTTTGCGCCTTTTGTTTTGACTACATGGTTAACTCAATAAAACGATTGGTTAACGCAAAGGAGATAAAATGGACAAAACACTTTTAAGTTTATTACGGTCTCATAAGAACGAGCCACTTTCCGGTGAAGAAATAGCTCATGAACTTGGCATATCCAGAACTGCAGTATGGAAAAGAATTCAAGTTCTCAAAAAAACAGGTTATCAGATAGAAGCAGTTAACAAGAAAGGATATATTTTGATGGGCACACCTGATAAGGTATTTCCGGAAGAAATCGTTGCTAAATTAAAAACTAAATGGTTGGGACATAATATTAATTATCAGGAAAGCATTGTATCTTCCAACGAGCTATGTAAACAGTTAGCAATGCAGGGAGCACCGGACGGCACGCTTTGCTTGACAGAGGAGCAGGTAAAGGGCAAGGGCAGGCTTTCTCGTGGCTGGTTTAGCCCCAAGGGGAAGGGACTGTGGTTTTCCATCTTGCTAAAGCCCTCTTTTTTGCCTCAGGAAGCATCCAAATGTACCCTCTTGGCAGCAGTAGCAGTAGTGCAAGCAGTTAATAACATTGCCGGTGTGCATGCTAGCATTAAGTGGCCTAATGATATTTTGCTGGAGGGGAAAAAGCTGGTAGGTATCCTTACGGAAATGAGTGCTGAGTTTGGGCATATCAATTACATTGTGGTAGGTATCGGTATCAATGTATCTGTAGCACCTGAGGATGTACCGGCCGAATTTCGTTCCTCTGCTATTTCTTTAAATGCCGTAGCTACCGAGAAAATTTCCAGGACAGAACTTTTAGCTGCGGTTTTGGAAAATTTTGAAAAGCTTTATGAACAAGTTTTGCAGCAAGGCTTTGCACCTGTTCTTCAATTATGGCGTAAATATACTTCTACCTTAGGCAAGGAAGTTAAGGTAATAGCTCCTAATGAAACCTATATAGGTAAAGCCATCGATATTGACGAAGAGGGTCTCTTGATTGTAGAAAAAGCAGATGGTACTAGAGAAAAAGTTCTAGCTGGGGATGTTTCCATTCGTTCGGCTGAGGCGGATGGGAGAAAATATTAATAATGAAAACACAACACATGTTATTATCGGGAATTTTTGCAGCACTTATCATCATAAGTTCTTATATTGTTATACCCATAGGACCTGTACCGATTACCATGCAACCGCTTACCGTACTTTTGGCCGGGTTTCTTTTGGGGGCCAAGGGTGGCGCCTTAAGCGTTATTATCTGGATTCTTTTAGGTGTTATCGGTTTGCCGGTGTTTAATCAGGGACAGGCTGGCATCACCATGCTGGCAGGACCTACCGGAGGTTTCATTATTGGCTTTGTAGTTACAGCTTATTTAGCAGGTTATTTTACCGAGAAATATTATACAGAAAGCTTTGCTAAGAATTTTGGCTATTTGGCTATTGCCATGGTGGTTTGCTATATTATGGGAGCGATAGGCTTCAAATTAAGTTTTGCCTATTTTTTGCAAAAACCGATGTCTTGGGAAAAAACTATGACTTTGGCTATTGCACCTTTTTTGCCATTTGATATAATAAAGGCTGCCATTGTAAGCTATCTTGGCGTCAAAATAAGACGGGCTTTACAAAATTCTGGCTTTAAACCAATGTAAGAGAGTTGGCGAATATTTGGAGGGAACTACCATGCTAATGGTAATTGATGTAGGCAATACTAACATCGTGGTTGGTGTACATAATGGCAAGAAATGGGTGGCTAGCTGGAGATTATCCAGCAGTCGTTCTAGAACTTCCGATGAATTTGGTATTGTGCTTGGCAATATGTTTTCCTACAGCGGTGTAGACATGTCTAAGATTACAGATATAATCATGTCAACTGTAGTACCACCACTTTTGGTGCCATTGACCAATATGTGTAAGCGTTATTTTCATATCGATCCTTTTGTAGTCAGCGCAAGAATTAAAACAGGACTGATCCTGCATTATGATAATCCTAATGAGCTTGGTGCGGACCGTATCGTTAATGCGGTGGCTGCCTTGGCTAAATATAAGGATAAAGGTAATTTGATTGTCATTGATTTTGGTACTGCTACTACTTTTTGCGCCATTAAACCTAATGGCGAATATTTAGGTGGTGCCATTGCTCCCGGTATTGGTATTTCTACGGAAGCACTGTTCCAGCATGCAGCTAAGCTGCCTAGGATTGAATTGATAAGACCCAAGAAAACTATTTGCCTTAATACTATAGAGGCTATGCAGGCCGGTATTCTTTTGGGCTTTGTGGGCCAAATGGATGGCCTGATTGACAGAATGAAAAAGGAATTAGACGGGCAGGCTTTTGTTATTGCTACCGGTGGCTTTGGTCACCTGATGGCTTCCGAGTCTGACCATGTTGATGTAGTGGAACCGTTTTTGACTTTAGACGGCCTAAAGCTGTTGCATGAAATGAATAAGAAATAACCTATTAACTGACTTGCCACGGCAAGTCAGTTTTTCTGAAAGGAGTTATGTGTATGGAGCTGGGAAAACTTAAAATTGCTGTACCTATTGCTCTTGCTCCCATGGCCGGAGTCACAGACCTTCCTTTTAGGGTTATTTGTAAGGAGCAGGGTGCAGGATTTACCGTGTCAGAAATGGTAAGCGCCAAAGCTTTGCTTTATAAGAATGTGAAAACCTTTGCCATGCTTAGTATTGCGCCAAACGAAAATCCTGTAGCCATTCAACTCTTTGGCAGTGTACCGCAGGAGCTGGCACAGGCCGCTAAGATAGTAGAAGCTGCCGGTGCAGATATTGTAGATTTTAATATGGGCTGCCCTGTGCATAAGATTGTGGCCAACGGAGAAGGCTCAGCCCTTATGCGTAAGCCTTTTTTGGCAGCAGATATTTTTAAAGCCATGGTAGAAGCAGTACAGATTCCGGTAACCGTGAAGATGCGGGCCGGATGGGATGATGACGAAAAGAATGCTCCTCAGATTGCGGAGCTGGCCCAAAAGGCCGGCATAGCAGCGGTAACTGTCCATGGCCGAACCAGAGGACAATTTTACAGTGGCAAGGCCGACTGGCAAATAATTAAAACGGTTAAAGAAAATGTGGACATTCCTGTTTTCGGTAATGGTGACGTGTTTACTGCTGAAGATGGTTTAAAGCTAATGTCCACTACTGGTTGCGACGGCATTATGGTTGGTAGAGGAGCAGAGGGCAACCCCTGGATTTTTGCCCAGCTGAAAGCAGCCTGGGAAGGAAAAGAAACATTGCCGGCTGTTACCATAGAAGAGCGCTTTGCTATGATTGGCAGACATTTTAAAGACCTGATTGCCTTTAAGGGAGAGCAGGTGGCGGTGCGGGAAATGCGCCACCACGCTACTGCTTACATTAAGGGCTTGCCTCATGCAGCCGCATATAAAAACAAGCTTAATCAAGCGGCAGAAGTAGAGGATTTTTTGAAAATTTTAACAGAATATGAACAGGTTCTAAAAGGTTGACAAGGGCTGGGTAACAACATATAATAATGCAATATGGTTATTAACTAATAACTAACCGAAGGAGTTAAGACAATGGATGAACAAGGGACAATTTTAACAAAAGAAGGCCTACAACGTTTAGAGGACGAATTGGATAATCTTCGTTCTGTAAAAAGGGCAGAGGTGGCAGAGCGTTTGAAGGTTGCTATTTCCTATGGCGATATCAGCGAAAACTCTGAATATGACGATGCTAAGAATGAGCAGGCTTTTGTAGAAGGACGTATTCAAGTTCTGGAAAATTTAATTCGCAATGCTCGCATTATCAATGAACCTGGTAGAGGGGACAAGGATAAAGTTGTTTTGGGCTGCGAAGTTACTATTCGTGATATGGAAACCAAGGATACTGCAACTTATAGAATCGTTGGTACCACAGAAGCAGATCCTATGGCTGAACCTCCCCGTATTTCCAATGAATCTCCTGTAGGCAAGGCTATTCTGGGAGAAAAAGCCGGTAAGGTCGTTTTAGTGGCAACTCCTGCTGGGGAACTTAGATATAAGATTGTAGATGTACAACATAAACCTAATAAGAACCATGCTGCTGCAAAAGTAAGAAAGGCAGTGAAATAATGGCTGACGAGAAGATCAATCAACCAACCGGACAACAGAATAATCAGCAGGCTAACCCTAAGCAACATCATCAGATGCCACCCCAAGCTCAAGAACCTCTTACCGAAGAGGAAGTAACTGAGCAAAGACAGGTGCGCCTGGATAAGATGCAAAAGATGAGCGAAATGGGCATTGCACCATTTGGCCATCGCTTTGATTGGACCATGCATGCCCAGAATGTCAAAGAACAAGTTGAAACTCTGGAAGCACAAGGTACAGTAGTTAAGCTTGCCGGTAGAGTTATGGCTATTCGTGGCCATGGCAAAACCTCTTTCATGGACTTAGTTGATAGAACCGGTAAGATTCAGTTATACATTAAGAAAGATACTTTGGGAGAAGAAGCTTATGCCGTCATTAAACTGATGGATATTGGCGATATCATCGGTGTTACCGGCACTGTATTTACCACTCATATGGGTGAAGTTTCTCTTAGAGTTGATAAGCTGGAAATCCTGTCTAAGTCTTTAAGACCCTTGCCTGAAAAATGGCACGGCTTAAAAGATATTGAAACTCGTTATCGTCAACGTTATGTAGATTTGATTGTGAATCCGGAAGTTAGAGAAACTTTCGTAAAACGCAGTCAGATTATTACCAGTATTAGAAACATTCTTGATAATGATGGTTTCCTGGAAGTTGAGACACCAATTTTGCATAGTATTGCCGGTGGCGCTGCTGCCAGACCTTTCATTACTTATCACAATGCTCTAGACATGGAGCTGTATTTGCGTATTGCTCCTGAGCTGTATTTAAAACGCTTGATAGTAGGCGGTATGGAAAGAGTCTATGAGTTGGGCAGAGTGTTCCGCAACGAAGGCATTGATATTAAACACAATCCTGAGTTCACTATTGTAGAAATTTATCAGGCTTATGCTGATTTCAATGATGTCATGGCTTTGACTGAGAAGATAGTTTCTGAAACTGCTCAAAAGGTTTTGGGAACAATGAAGATTAACTACGAAGGTCAAGACATAGATTTAACTCCGCCTTGGCCAAGACTTACCATGATAGAAGCAGTAAAGAAATATGCAGGTGTAGATTTTACTAATGTTACTGATGTGGCTGAAGCTCGTAAGATGGCTGACAGCGTTAAAGTAGAGTATGAACCCACCTTTGGTGTAGGCAAGATCATTAATGCTTGCTTTGATGCTTATGCTGAAGACAAGCTTATTCAACCTACTTTCATTACAGGTCATCCTAAAGAAATTTCTCCTTTGGCTAAGAGCAATCCCGCTAATCCTGATATTACCGATCGTTTCGAAGGCTATATCTACGGCAGGGAATTGTGCAATGGCTTTAGTGAGCTGAATGATCCTCTTGATCAAAAGGAACGTTTCTTGAAACAAGTAGCAGAAAGAAACGCCGGTGATGAAGAAGCTAATATGATGGATGAGGATTTCGTAACGGCCTTGGAGTTTGGCCTGCCTCCTACAGGTGGCTTAGGCATAGGCGTAGACAGACTGGTAATGTTGCTTACCGGCAGCGTTTCCATTCGTGATGTTTTGCTTTTCCCTCATATGAGACATAAGTAAAAGTAGTGCTTAAAAATAGCTGCGCCCACTAGGCCTTGTGCCTTTTGAGTGCAGTTTTTTTATGACAAAAAAAATAAGATAAAAAAAGTAAAAAAGTACTTGCAAAGTGAGGCGGGGTATGCTATTATGATAAAGCTCTCTCCTGAGGGGAAAGAGCGAGCACGAAAAAAAGTAAAAAATATTTTGAAAAAAGTATTGACAAAGCTTTTTGGCTGTGCTAATATATAAAAGCTGTCGCTGAGACAGCAACATGAACCTTGAAAACTGAATATTAGATGTAACGAATGTGCGGGTCAAACCACTTCGGTGGTTATGACCGAGTCAATTAATTTCGAATTCGAAGACAACGAATTAAAAAAATAACATAGTCAGTATTTTCAAGAGCCAAGAGGTTCTTCAAAATAAAAATATTTTGGAGAGTTTGATCCTGGCTCAGGACGAACGCTGGCGGCGTGCTTAACACATGCAAGTCGTACGGAGAATTTATTTCGGTAAATTCTTAGTGGCGAACGGGTGAGTAACACGTGGGCAACCTGCCTCGTGGTTGGGGACAACATTCCGAAAGGAGTGCTAATACCGAATACGCTCCATTACCGGCATCGGTTTTGGAGGAAAGATGGCCTCTATTTATAAGCTATCACCATGAGATGGGCCTGCGTCTGATTAGCTAGTTGGTGAGGTAACGGCCCACCAAGGCGATGATCAGTAGCCGGTCTGAGAGGATGAACGGCCACATTGGGACTGAGACACGGCCCAAACTCCTACGGGAGGCAGCAGTGGGGAATCTTCCGCAATGGGCGAAAGCCTGACGGAGCAACGCCGCGTGAGTGATGAAGGCCTTCGGGCTGTAAAACTCTGTTGTCAGGGACGAAGGTGCACCTTTCGAACAGATGGGTGTATTGACGGTACCTGACGAGGAAGCCACGGCTAACTACGTGCCAGCAGCCGCGGTAATACGTAGGTGGCAAGCGTTGTCCGGAATTATTGGGCGTAAAGAGCATGTAGGCGGGCCTTTAAGTCCGACGTGAAAATGCGGGGCTCAACCCCGTATGGCGTTGGATACTGGAGGTCTTGAGTGCAGGAGAGGAAAGGGGAATTCCCAGTGTAGCGGTGAAATGCGTAGATATTGGGAGGAACACCAGTGGCGAAGGCGCCTTTCTGGACTGTGTCTGACGCTCAGATGCGAAAGCTAGGGTAGCAAACGGGATTAGATACCCCGGTAGTCCTAGCCGTAAACGATGGGTACTAGGTGTGGGAGGTATCGACCCCTTCCGTGCCGGAGTTAACGCAATAAGTACCCCGCCTGGGGACTACGATCGCAAGATTGAAACTCAAAGGAATTGACGGGGGCCCGCACAAGCGGTGGAGTATGTGGTTTAATTCGACGCAACGCGAAGAACCTTACCAAGGCTTGACATTGAGTGAAAGGCTAAGAGATTAGCCCCTCTCTTCGGAGACACGAAAACAGGTGGTGCATGGCTGTCGTCAGCTCGTGTCGTGAGATGTTGGGTTAAGTCCCGCAACGAGCGCAACCCCTATCCTATGTTACCAGCGGGTAATGCCGGGGACTCATAGGAGACTGCCAGGGATAACCTGGAGGAAGGCGGGGATGACGTCAAGTCATCATGCCCCTTATGTCTTGGGCTACACACGTACTACAATGGTCGGCAACAAAGGGCAGCGAAACCGCGAGGTGGAGCAAATCCCATAAACCCGGCCTCAGTTCAGACCGTAGGCTGCAACCCGCCTACGCGAAGTCGGAATCGCTAGTAATCGCAGGTCAGCATACTGCGGTGAATACGTTCCCGGGCCTTGTACACACCGCCCGTCACACCACGAAAGTTGGTAACACCCGAAGCCGGTGAGATAACTCGCAAGAGAGTCAGCTGTCTAAGGTGGGGCCGATGATTGGGGTGAAGTCGTAACAAGGTAGCCGTTTGAGAACGAGCGGCTGGATCACCTCCTTTCTATGGAGAACTGTATTGTGGCTACGGCTGCAGTACTAATTCTGCGAAATAGGAATGAGCAGGTTCGAGGAATGTCGAGGATTGCAAGGAAGGCTAGGGAGTGATCCCTGCCGACGCAGCAACCGGAAGACATGACAAAGAAGATGCCATTTATATGAAGCAGAGACTCTATTGTCGACGCACATTCGTTACTATTTAATATTTAGTTTTTAGGGCTCATACCCTAAATGCTTACGAAAGTAGGCATGGAAATCAAAGAATTGAATAGATTCATTGATTTCAACTTGAACCTTGAAAACTTCATAGAAGAGACAAAAAGTCCTAGATATTGTGATGAATATTTAGGCACCTCTAATCAAAATGCAATATTTTGAAAAAGAGAATTAACGAGAAAAAAAGTCTAGGAAACATACATTTGTATGAATCTTAGAGCTGACAAGAGTAACTAAAAGGTTCTTAACAACCAATTAGTTCTCTCGCAACTATCCTTGGAAAGGTGACACTTTCCTAAGGACTTAGAGAAGCGAGCAGGTTTGAGGAACATCGAGGATTGCAAGGAGGCTATGGTAACCCATGCCGACGAAGCAACCGGAGATGTGACAAAGAAACTGCCGGTTATATAAGTCCGGATAGCAACTAAGTCAAGCTACTAAGGGCATACGGTGGATGCCTAGGCACTAAGAGCCGAAGAAGGACGCGGTAAGCTGCGAAAAGCCACGGTTAGCTGCAAGCAAGCATTGACCCGTGGATCTCCGAATGGGGAAACCCACCAGTTTTCAAAGGCTGGTATCCCGCAAGGGAAGGGAACCTGGCGAACCGAAACATCCAAGTAACCAGAGGAAAAGAAATCAAACGAGATGCCCCCAGTAGCGGCGAGCGAAGAGGGCAGAGCCTAAACCGGACACCTTCGGGTGACCGGGGTTAAGGACCGGCGTAATCGAAGTTCATTTTAGCCGAACTACCTGGAAAGGTAGGCGACACAGCGTAAGAGCCGCGTAAGCGAAAGAATGGACGAGAGGCCGGTATCCAGAGTACCACGGGGCACGAGAAATCCTGTGGGAAGTCGGGGGGACCACCCTCCAAGGCTAAAGACTACTTAGTGACCGATAGCGCATAGTACCGTGAGGGAAAGGTGAAAAGTACCGCGGGAGCGGAGTGAAATAGTACCTGAAACCGTATGTCTACAAGCAGTCGGAGCGCAAGCGACGGCGTGCCTATTGAAGAATGAGCCAACGAGTTACTGGGCACTAGCGAGGTTAAGCAGGAAATGCGGAGCCGTAGGGAAACCGAGTCTGAATAGGGCGACAAGTTAGTGTTCGTAGACCCGAAACTGTAGTGATCTACCCATGATCAGGCTGAAACGCAGGTAAAAATGCGCGGAGGGCCGAACCGGTGAGTGTTGAAAAACTTTCGGATGAATCGTGGGTAGCGGTGAAATTCCAATCGAACGCAGAGATAGCTGGTTCTCCTCGAAATAGCTTTAGGGCTAGCCTCAGTCAGTAAGCATAAGCGGTAGAGCACTGATCGAACTAGGGACCGTAAAGGTTACCGAACTCTTTCAAACTTCGAATGGTTATGCTGCCAAGACTGGGAGTCAGACTACGAGAGATAAGTCCCGTGGTCAAAAGGGAAACAGCCCAGACCATCAGCTAAGGTCCCCAATGTCATACTAAGTGGCGAAGGATGTGGGGTCTCATAAACAACCAGGATGTTGGCTCAGAAGCAGCCATCATTTAAAGAGTGCGTAATAGCTCACTGGTCGAGAGATCTTGCGCCGAAGATACCCGGGGCTAAAGTATGAAACCGAAGCTATGGATGCGCGCAGCAATGCGTGCGTGGTAGAGGAGCGTTCCCACGTGGTTGAAGTCGTCCTGTAAGGGACGGTGGACGTGTGGGAAGTGAGAATGTTGGCATGAGTAGCGAAAAGAAAGGTGAGAATCCTTTCCACCGAAAGCATAAGGATTCCTGAGCAACGCTCGTCGTCTCAGGGTAAGTCGGGGCCTAACCCGAGGCAAAAAGCATAGGGGATGGACAGCTGGTTGATATTCCAGCACCGATAGGAATCGTTTGAGCAATGGAGTGACGCAGGAAGGCAGGCAGGCGCGAGACTGGATGTTCGCGTGCAAGCGTGCAGGCTGGTGCACAGGAAAATCCGTGCACTGAGGCTGAGGCGTGATGCGCAGGGGACTTGTCCCCGAAGCTGCTGGGCTTACGCTGCCAAGAAAAGCTTCTAGTGAGAGACCTATCGCCCGTACCGTAAACCGACACAGGTATGCGGGGAGAATATCCTAAGGTGCGCGGGAGAACCCTCGTTAAGGAACTCGGCAAAATGTACCCGTAACTTCGGGATAAGGGTAGCCATAAGCGTGAAGGGACTTGCTCCCGGAGCGTCATATGGTCGCAGAGAAGAGGCCCAAGCGACTGTTAACCAGAAACACAGGTGCCTGCTAAAGAGAAATCTGATGTATAGGTGCTGACACCTGCCCAGTGCTGGAAGGTTAAAGAAGGATGTCCGGGTTCGACCCAAAGCATTCGACTGAAGCCCCAGTGAACGGCGGCCGTAACTATAACGGTCCTAAGGTAGCGAAATTCCTTGTCGGGTAAGTTCCGACCCGCACGAAAGGTGTAACGATTTGGGCACTGTCTCAACGAGGGACCCGGTGAAATTGAAATACCTGTGAAGATGCAGGTTACCCGCGACTGGACAGAAAGACCCCATGGAGCTTTACTGTAACCTAATATTGGGTTCTGATATATTACGCACAGGATAGGTGGGAGGCTAGGAGGCCGGCACTTCGGTGTCGGCGGAGCCGACGTTGGGATACCACCCTTGATCTATCGGGATTCTAACCGCGCGACCAACAATCGCCGGGACAGTGTTAGGCGGGCAGTTTGACTGGGGCGGTCGCCTCCTAAAGTGTAACGGAGGCGCCCAAAGGTTCCCTCAGCGCGGACGGAAACCGCGCGCAGAGTGTAAAGGCAGAAGGGAGCTTGACTGCGAGCCGTACATGGCAAGCAGGTACGAAAGTAGGGCTTAGTGATCCGGTGGCTTCCAAGTGGAAGGGCCATCGCTCAACGGATAAAAGCTACCCTGGGGATAACAGGCTAATCTCTCCCAAGAGTCCATATCGACGGGGAGGTTTGGCACCTCGATGTCGGCTCATCACATCCTGGGGCTGAAGTCGGTCCCAAGGGTTGGGCTGTTCGCCCATTAAAGTGGTACGTGAGCTGGGTTCAGAACGTCGTGAGACAGTTCGGTCCCTATCCATCGCGGGCGTAAGAGATTTGAAGGGGGCTGCTCCTAGTACGAGAGGACCGGAGTGGACGAACCGCTGGTGTACCAATTATCCCGCCAGGGGTATTGTTGGGTAGCTACGTTCGGAAAGGATAAACGCTGAAAGCATCTAAGCGTGAAACCATCCTTAAGATGAGATCTCTCATAGAGTAATCTAGTAAGACACCTCGAAGAACACGAGGTTGATAGGCAGGACGTGTAAGCGTAGCAATATGTTTAGCTGACCTGTACTAATATGTCGAGGGCTTGACTTAAATTCAAGCAACTCGTTTAAACGTCTCTTCATGAAGTTTTGAGGGCTCAAGCCTTCACAAGACGTACCTAATTAGTACGTCATGAGAAACACTAGAATTGAGCAAGTCCGAGAAAGAGCGAGGCTCCCGAGGAAGGCTATGGTAACCCATGCCGACGAAGGGAACGCAGCGATGACGAAGGAATTGCCAATTATGGGGTTTCGCACAGATCCGGTGGCGATAGCTAAGGGGATCCACCTGTTCCCATCTCGAACACAGTAGTTAAGCCCTTACACGCCGAAAGTACTTGGTTGGAAACGGCCTGGGAGGATAGGTAGTTGCCGGTTAAAAAATACACACACCAAATGGTGTGTGTTTTTTTTATCTGTAAATATTACGCCACCCAGGTAACCTGGAATAGGTAGTTGTTTCTTTTTATATATCAGGTTGCCATTTTACCTTATTCTATGTTACAATTAAAAATAGCATAAAATTGAAAGAGGTGAGCAGATGAAGCTTAAATTTACTAAAATGCATGGCTGCGGCAACGATTATGTTTACGTAGATTGCATGCACAATGAACTGCCCCATCCCAATGAAATTTCTCAATATATAAGTCATAGACGTTTTGGTATTGGTAGCGACGGATTAATTTGTATTTGCCCTTCCGACAAGGCAGATTTCCGTATGAGAATGTTCAATGCCGATGCTTCCGAAGGTAAGATGTGTGGTAACGGTACCAGATGTATTGCCAAGTATGTTTATGAGAAGGGACTTACCAATAAAACCACTATTACCCTGGAAACATTAGGTGGTATTAAAATCATTGAAATGGCTCTTAAAGACAATAAAGTTGTTAAGGCAACCGTTGACATGGGCGAGCCAATAATTCAAGCTAAACTTGTTCCTATGACCTGTAAGGCTGATGTTTTTCAGGATATGGTGCTGGATTTAGATGGTAAAACTCAGCTTAAAGGTACAGCAGTGTCTATGGGCAATCCACACTTTGTAACATTTGTAGATGATGTTGAGCATTACGATATAGAAGGCATTGGCAAGATTGTTGAGCACCATCCGGCTTTTCCGGAGCGTGTTAATGTAGAGTTTGTAGAGATCCTAGGTCCTAATGAGGTGAAATTCCGAGTTTGGGAAAGAGGCAGTGGCGAAACCTGGGCTTGTGGTACGGGAGCTTGTGCTCTGGCTTATACCTGCGTTGTACTAGGTAAGGCCGGTAAGCGTGGTCAGTACCTGACAGTACAGGCCAAGGGTGGAACACTGGAAGTAAATTACGAAAAAAATAATCACCTTTTTCTGAGAGGGCCTGCAGCTCTTTCTTTTGAAGGAGAAATAGATATTCCCGAGGAAATTTTAAAATAAAGGAGACTTATAATGGCACTGGTTAATGGTAATTATGGCAAGTTAAAAGACAGCTATTTGTTTTCTCAAATTGCAGCAAAGGTAGCTGAATTTAGTAAAGCTCATCCTGAAAAGAAAATCATAAAAATGGGTATTGGTGATGTAACCTTACCGTTGGCTCCCAGCGTTATCGCTGCTTTAAAAAAGGCAGTAGAAGAGATGGGCGTCAAAGAAACCTTCCGTGGTTATGGTCCGGAACAAGGCTATGATTTTCTGCATCAGGCTTTGGTTAAGTATTATGCTAAGCATGGCGTTACTTTGGACAGCACAGAGATTTTTATTAGTGATGGTGCCAAAAGCGATTGTGGTAATATTACCGATATTTTCTCTGATGACAATGTTATTTTAGTACCGGATCCAGTTTATCCTGTATATTTGGATACTAATATTATGCGGGGCCGCAAGATTCTTTTTATGAACGGTACACCGGAAAATGGTTTCTTGCCCATGCCTGACCCTAAGGTAAAGGCAGATGTTATTTATTTGTGCTCTCCCAACAATCCTACCGGAGCAGCTTATAGCAAGGCTCAATTAGAAGAATGGGTTGCTTATGCACTAAAAAATGAGGCAGTAATTCTTTATGACGCTGCTTATGAGGCTTTTATTAATAATCCGGCCATTCCCAAGAGCATTTTTGTAGTGCCGGATGCTAAGAAATGTGCTATTGAACTTTGTTCTTTCTCCAAGACAGCCGGCTTTACCGGAACTCGGTGTGGTTACACAGTAGTACCTCATGAACTAAAGAGAAAAGATGCTCAAGGCAAGGAATTTGAACTGAATAAAATGTGGCTTCGTAGACAAACTACTAAATTCAATGGTGTTCCTTATATTGTGCAAAGAGGTGCTGAGGCTGTATTTAGCGATCAGGGACAAAAAGAATGCGGTGCAATGCTGGAATATTATAGAGAAAATGCCAGAATTATCATGGCTGCCTTAGATAAGAAGGGAATTAAGTATTTTGGTGGTGTTTATTCTCCTTATGTATGGATGCAATGCCCTAATAGCATGAAGAGCTGGGAATTCTTTGATTTCCTTCTGGAGAAGCTGGCGGTGGTTGGTACACCGGGAGCAGGCTTTGGCCAAATGGGCGAGGGTTACTTCCGCTTAACAGCTTTTGGCAGTAGAGAAGGAACAATTGAGGCTATGAAAAGATTCGAAGAAGGTTTATAATATATAGTATAAACAAATAAGACAAGGGAAGAGGTCGTAACATGAAAAAATTATTATTGATAGTCACAATCTTAGCAATGAGTATTTCTAGTATTTGTTTTGCCAGTGATGGTTCCAATCTTGATGCAGAACAAAAAATTGCTACTGCTGTATTAAATGTTTATTATAAGAATGGTAATGCTGAAGAAGTAAAACAGTTTTGTTCAGCAGATTTTAGCAAGAACTTTTTAGCAACAACCGGTTTGGAAAAAATTAGGAAAGAATCCAAGGATGCTTTTGGAAGCTTAAAGGGAGCATTCTTTGTTGCTTATGCAAAATTCAATATTGCCGACAAGGATAAAAAAGTTACTCCTGTTAACCAAGTTAGCTTTAGAGGCGTTGGCGATAAGGATACTCCGATAGATTATGTTTTCCTATTTGATGTAAGTGGTAAAAAACCTATCCTTGCTAGCATGAGAGTTAATGTACTTAAGGCTCAACCTAAAGCAAATAGTGAAGAAACGAAATAACTTAACGAGGTAAAATAACATGAAGAAAAAGCTGTTATTTATAGTTTTTCTACTTGTATGTTTTGTTAATACCTGCTTTGCCAGCAACGGTTCTGTGCTAGATGAAGAAGAGAAAATAGCAGACTTTTTCATGGGTGCCGTAAAGGGCAAGGGTGAATATGCTGAGCTTGCTTCTAATTTCACACCGGGATTTGCCAAAGCATTTACAGCAGTTAAATTTAAGGAAACCAAAGAGAAAGTAACGACAACCTTTGGAGATGTAAAGAATGTTAAACTATATTCCCTAGAAAAGCTGGATAAAGCTGATCGTGTGATATATTTAGCTGATGCTACCAAAGTTCCTAATGTTGAATTTTCTTTTGTTTTCTCTAATGCCAGCTCCAAACCACTTTTGGATGCCATAGTCATTAGAGCTGTAGAAGTAAAGAAACAAGCACCTGCTAAGCAAGTTAAGCCGCAAAATTAAGAGATGAGAAACAAAAGGGCGCTAGTACAAAATTATTTGTACTAGCGCCCTTTTTATTTTAACTTTTAATACTATTTAACAGCAACAATCTTTGTTACCACTTCATCCAAAGCTTTTTTAGTAGCTTCTCCTAAGGAAGCAAGTGGATCACCTGCATCATCAGAATCAACTACAGCCGGATCAAGAGGAAGCTTGCCTAAGAAAGGCAGATTTTTCTCTTTTGCCAGGTTTTCGCCACCGCCGGTTTTGAAAAGATTAATGACCTGATGGCAATGAGGGCAAACCAAGCCACTCATATTTTCTATGATGCCGGCAATAGGAACATGGGCAATTTCACAGAAATTAACGGATTTACGAACATCGTCCAAGGCAATCTTTTGAGGTGTGGTTACAATAATGGCTTCTACATCTTTAATGGTTTGAATAACCGTCAATGGTTCGTCGCCGGTACCGGGAGGGCAGTCGATGATGAGATAATCCAGAGCCGGCCATTGGGTATCTGATAAAAATTGACGAATAACGCCGATTTTTACCGGACCACGCCAAACCAAAGCATCATCATTATTGGGAAGCAGCCCTTGAATAGTCATTACTTCCAGGTTGCTGTTATAATGATAAGGAATAATCTTGTTGTCTGCGGTAGCAGTTAAAGGTTTACCGGTAAGTCCTAACAGACCGGCAATACTGGGACCATGGAGATCCACATCCAAAAGACCTACCTTAAAGCCTTTTTGGGCTAAAAGCAGGGCCAAATCTGTGGAAACAGTGCTTTTACCAACGCCACCTTTACCGCTCATTACTACGAATTTATGCTTAACTTGGCTTAAAAAATTAGTTATTGCTAAATCTTGAGGGTCTACTTTATTTTTATTGCTGGCACAATTGGCGCAGTCTTCCTTGTTGCAAGTATCACATTCACTCATTTTTGTCATCCTTTCGGGAGTGGTTTTATCATGCTTTTCAATTATACTTGATATAAAAAATACTTGCAACTGTCTTGGATACTAAAAAAAATTAGTGTATAATAAGTTTATGAAGCAGGAGGGATTATTATGAAATGTAAAAAATTAAGCAGATTATTAGTAGCAGCTATGAGTGTGATGATGTTGTGTGGAGCTATGACGGTAGAAGCGGAACAAGCAACAAACCAAAAAGGTTTGTTGGCAGATGGTGAATTATTTGTTGCGCCCCGAGTAAATGCTACAGCCAAGGTACTTTATGATGGTAAATTAGACAAGGCACAGTGGGCAAGACCACAAGATGCAGGCATTCCTAAGGACTTCGGTTGTGCAGTTTTTATTTATGGTAATGGTTTGCCTCAAACGGTGGCAGCTAATAAGAATAATAGTAAGACCATTAACAAGACTGCAGATATGATAGATGTAGCTAAGTCAAAATATGCAGTAGCAGCTAATGCTAATTCTTTGGTAATTTATGCTACCACAGGACCTAGTGCGGCACAAACAGATCTTGCTATTAGCAAGGTGACCTTATATGGTCGTCTGCTTAACGTAGTAGTGGCTCTGAAGAATGCAGATGCAGTTCCGCCTAATGTAATGAATATGTGGAATCCGGAAAAAACCGTAACTATTCCTTTGAAAAAGTTACCTAAGTTTGGTAATTTAAGAATTAGGTTTGCTGATACCAATGGTGTAGCATTGTCTAATCAAGAAATTTTATTAGCAAGATAATTGTACAAGAAAGTAGGTTTATTGCTTAGGCTCGCACTAAGTAAAAACCTACTTTCTTTATAACTATTTACATAATTTTTTTAGAGGAGTAGTTTATGGACATGGTTTTGCTGAGCATAGTTTCTTTAGCCGTTTTTGCCTCTACGGCTTTTCAGGCAGTAGCAGGTTTTGGCTATGCCATTGTGGCAGCTCCCATTCTAGTGCCGCTGCTTGGTGTTAAGGAAACGGTGGTATTCCTTTTGGTAGGCAGTATTTACATGCGCATTTATATGATGTACAGTGTGCGCCATGATTTCCATTTTGATATGGTAAAGAGAATTTTTGCCGGAGCCATGGTAGGAGCAGTGCCGGGCAGTCTGTTTTTGCGGAATGTGGATGCCAAGGGCTTGGAAATATTATTGGGCATTAGCTTGATTTTAGCCGTAATTTTTCTTTCCTTTAATTTTAGATGGCATACCGGACATCCTCATTGGGAACAATTTTGCTTTGGTATCATGGGAGGTTTCTTTAATGCTTCTACGGCCATTGGTGGACCGGTGATAGTTCTCTATATGCTTAATGCCCAGGTGCCTAAGGTTGAGATGCGAGCCAATCTAACCTTGTACTTTTTCATTTCCAATTTGTGGAGCATGACCATCTGGTTCTTGATGGGCAACATTACCTGGCATAATTTGGTAGGTCTGCCTATGTGGACCTTGCCGGCTTCTTTCTTAGGCGTTTATGTAGGCAATAAGATTTTTAGGTATGTTAATCAGCATTTGTTTAATCGTATTGCTGTTTTGCTGATTTTGTTCTGTGCTATTAATATGATTATCAAAGCCTTAAGCAAATAATGTGTAATATTGTTAACAGTAAGAGAATTGTTTACATAAAGAGAAAACTTTTTCTTGACTTTGGGTTTTAATGTATATAGAATTTAATCATTAATAATATTAAAGGCGGTACAACATGGAAGCTCGTCAATTGAATTGGGCAAATGCATATGGTTTCTATTTTAGCCAAAGCTATTATTTTAGCTATGGTTATTTTAGCATGCCAAATTGCACAGTTCCTAATCCGTGATGAGACGTATCAATTTGTAGGGATATTAACATATTCCGGTCAAATAAGTGTTGATGCAGACTCCTTGCGAGTCTGCTTTTTTATTGCCTGAAAATTGGAGGATGGTAGCATGGTTATTGTATTTAAGAAAGGGGCACCTGAAGCAGAAAAGCAAAGAATTAAGCAAATGTTATTGAGGCAAAATTTTCAAATCAATGAAAGTACAGGCGAAAACCTAACAGTTTTTGGTGTCATTGGTGACACCAGTACCATTGATCCCAGACAAATTACGGTAAGTGATGCAGTAGAAAAGGTCTTGCGGGTGCAGGAGCCTTACAAGAGAGCCAATAGGATGTTTCATCCTGAAGACACAGTGGTTGATGTAGGTGGAGTGAAGGTAGGAGGAAAGAAATTGGTAGTTATGGCAGGACCTTGCTCCATTGAAACTGATGCTCAGATGAATGAGGTAGCCGCTTCTGTGAAGGAAAGCGGGGCAGGTATCTTAAGAGGCGGTGCTTTTAAGCCCAGAACTTCACCTTATTCTTTTCAGGGCTTAGCAGAAAAAGGTTTGGATATGTTGGAAAACGCCGGTAAGAATAATAACTTACCCATTGTTACAGAAATTATGTCGGCAGATAAGATTGATGAGTTTGTGGACAAAGTAGATTTGATTCAAGTAGGAGCAAGGAACATGCAAAACTTTGCTCTCTTAAAAGAACTAGGGAAAACCAGAAAGCCAATCTTGTTAAAGCGCGGTATGTCTGCTACTATAAAGGAATGGCTCATGGCGGCAGAATACATTATGTCAGAGGGTAATGAAAATGTTATTTTGTGCGAGCGAGGTATTCGTACCTTCGAAACCTATACTCGCAATACCTTAGACCTAAGCTCTGTTTTGGCAGTCAAGAAAAAGAGCCATTTACCGGTTATTGTTGATCCCAGTCATGCCAGCGGGATGTGGTGGATGGTAGAACCTTTGGCTAAGGCGGCGGTTGCAGTTGGTGCTGATGGTTTAATGATTGAGGTTCATAACGACCCGGAAAATGCCTGGTGCGATGGCGCACAAAGCTTGAAACCCAAAAAGTTTGAACACTTGATGGGGGATTTAAAAAATATTGCTAACATAGTGGGGCGTGAACTTTGATGAAAAAACTGCAGGATACTACTTTTGCTATTGTAGGTTTAGGATTAATTGGTGGTTCTTATGCCAAGGCTTTAAAGAATTTGAAGGTTAAACACATCATTGGTATGAACCGTAATCCTACGGTAGCCAAGATGGCTAAAGAAGAGGGCTTTATCACGGATATCTGTGATGCAGATGGCAAGCTGCTTAAGGAAGCGGATGTTATCATTAATGCTCTTTATCCTAAGGCTTTTTTAGATTTCGTACAAGTGCAAGTCAAGAATTTTAAACAGGATGTTCTTTTAACTGATGTAATGGGTATTAAGGCAGACTTTCCGGAACGTGTAGACAGCATGCTGGGACCGGATATGGATTTTGTTTCCGGTCATCCCATGGCAGGCAGGGAGGGCAAGGGCTACGGGCAAAGTGCTGCAGAGATCTTCAATAATTCCAACTACATTGTTATCAAAAGGGCAGGCAATAAGCCTGAAAATGTAGCTTTTCTGAAGGATATGGCTATGGACTTTGGTTGTAAGAGAGTAGTGGAACTTACTACCAAGGAGCATGATGCCATCATTGCTTATACCAGCAATTTACCGCATATTATGGCAGTTGCTTTGGTTAATAGTGATTCCATGCACGCCAATACCAAGTATTTCATTGCTGGTAGTTTCCGGGATGCTACCAGGGTAGCAGATATTAATGCTGAACTTTGGAAGGACCTTTTCTTATTTAACAAAGCTAATGTGCGGGCTGAAATAGCCAAGCTGCAGGTGCAGTTAAATAAATGGGACAAAGCTCTGGCTGATAATGACGAACAGACCTTGGTTACTATGATGAAGGAAGCCAAGAGCAAGAGAGAGGATTTATTTAATGCCAAAAATTTCCGTTGAGCTAGGTGCAAACACCTACGATATTACAATAGAAAAAGGTTTGAGACACAGCCTGGCTCAGCAGCTGAGGCAAATGACCAAGGCCACTAAGGTTGCTATCATCACTGACACCAGGGTAGCTAGATTACATGGTGCTGAGCTGACGGACCAATTAACTAGAAAAGGTTTCGAAGTGGTAACCATTGCCATTGAGGCAGGAGAAGCCAGTAAAAATCTTGCTACGTTAGCAGAGGTTTATGACCGGCTGGCTAAAAAGGGCTTAACCCGACAGGACTTAATTATCACCCTGGGTGGTGGTGTGGTTGGCGATTTAGGTGGTTTTGCTGCAGCGACTTTTTTGCGAGGAATTGCTTTTGTACAGGTGCCTACAACTCTTTTGGCTCAGATAGATAGCAGTGTAGGCGGCAAGGTAGCAGTGAATTTGCCCACCGGCAAAAATCTGGCAGGCAGCTTCTACCAGCCCAAAGCCGTGTTCATAGATCCTGATTATTTGACAACCTTACCTAAGAAATATTTGCATGAGGGTATGGCTGAGGTTATAAAGACAGCAGCTATTGGTGACAGCAAATTATTTGCCGACTTAGAAAGCTACACTACTGATGAAGAGCTACTGGCTAATATAGAGCAGGTGATAGAACGCTGTTGCCGCTTTAAGGCCAAAGTAGTGGCGGCAGATGAGCATGATACCGGAGAGCGGATGCTGCTTAATTTTGGACACACTGTTGGTCATGCCGTGGAGCAAAATTTTGGCTATGGTAAATTTAATCACGGCAAAGCAGTAGCTATTGGCATGATGCGGATTACCAGAAATACCGAGAGGCTACACCTTACAGCAGAAGGCACCACCGAGAGATTGGGTAGGCTGCTTAAGCAGTATGGTCTTCCTACTAAGGTAAATCTGGAGCTTAGCAAAATCATGACAGTAGTGACCAGAGATAAGAAAAAACGAGGTAAGGAGTTGACCATCGTGGCATTAAAGACCATAGGTAAGGGTCAGCTTCTGCAGATAGAATTTAATGCTTTACCAAGATATATAAAATAAGACCGATCCTTCTTTTAAGGACAAAGGCTTAGCAAGTAAGAATAAATTAAATGTTTTTGAGTGAGGTTGCAATGACGACATTATGTTTAACACCTTCTAACTTAACAGGGACTGTAGAGATACCCTCCTCTAAGAGCATGGGCCACAGAGAACTGATTTGTGCAGCCTTGGCTAAGGGCCAAAGCAGGATAAGCAATGTGAGCTTATCCAAGGATATTCTGGCTACGGTGCAAGGCCTTAAGGCTTTAGGCGCTCACCTAAGTCAAGAGCAGTTGCAAGAAGGCAGAGCAACCTTTTTGGTAGAGGGTAAGGAGCTTAAGATAGTAAACCCTCGCATAGATTGCGGTGAGTCAGGATCAACCTTACGGTTCCTCTTGCCATTGGCAGCCAGCTGCCGACAACCGGTTACTTTTTTAGGCGGTGGCAAGTTGCCTATGCGACCACTGGATCCTTACTTTACAATATTTCAGGAACAGGGACTTGCTTTTACGAAAGGCACAGAGGCTAATTTGCCTTTAACCATACAAGGTCCTTTGCAACCGGGCAAGTTTATGGTACCGGGTAATGTAAGCAGTCAGTTTATCAGCGGTTTACTTTTTGCCCTGCCTTTACTACAGGGTGATTCAACTTTAGAAATTACAGAAACGCTGGAATCTAAGAGTTATGTAACCATGACCTTAGCAGCGCTACAAAAATATGGTATTAAGATTCAAGAGGAAAATACAAAGCTTTATCGTATTGCAGGTAGGCAAGAGTATAAGGCAAGAACTTCCCCGGTGGAAGGCGATTTCTCCCAGGCAGCCTTTTGGCTGGTGGCCGGCACCTTAAGCGGTCCCTTGGTTTTGCAAGGAATGGACCAAGCTTCCTTACAGGGAGATAAAGCAATTTTGACAATACTAAAAAACATGGGTGGCAAATTTGGCTTTACCAAGACAGAGCTTAGCGTGGAAAAAGCCCAGACCTATGGACTTCAGATAGATGCAACAGATTGTCCTGATCTTGTGCCGGTACTGACCGTGCTGGCAGCGGTAAGTCAGGGACATACAGAAATAATTAATGCAGGCAGGCTTCGCTTAAAGGAATGTGATCGTTTGGCAGCTATCGCTGCAGACCTGAAGAAGCTAGGTGCACATATTACGGAGCGACAAGAGGGCCTGAGCATTGACGGCGTAGAAAGCTTAACCGGTGGTAAGGTAACAAGCTGGCATGACCACCGCATAGCCATGAGCTTAGCCATAGCCAGTATTAAATGTACGCAACCCTTGCTTATTGAAGATACAGAATGTGTGGAAAAATCTTATCCCACGTTCTGGCAAGATTTTGCTAAGGTGGGAGGACATTATGAGTAGTGTCTTAGGTGAAAAAATTAAAATAACAATTTTTGGTGAGTCTCATGGACCGGCCATCGGGTTAGTGATAGATGGTTTGCCGGCAGGCCTAAAGCTTGATGAGGACTTTATCAAAAAAGAAATGGCTAGACGAGCACCGGGTCAAAACAAGCTAAGTAGTGCCAGACAGGAAAAGGATCAGTATATTATTGAAAGTGGTGTATTTGAGGGGAAAACAACAGGCATGGCCTTATGTGCACTTATTCCTAATACGGATGCCCATTCCAAAGACTACAGCCTGCTCAAGCAGGTGATGCGGCCGGGCCACGGAGATTATCCGGGTTTTGTTAAATATCAGGGCTTTAATGATTACAGAGGCGGGGGAGCTTTTTCAGGCAGACTTACGGCACCGTTAGTTTTCCTGGGAGCCATCGCCAAACAAATTTTGGCTAAAGAAAAAATTTACATCGGTGCTCATGTTGCTTCTGTGGGCGTAGTTACGGATACACCGTTTAATCCATTGGGAGAAAAGAAAGAGTTGTTTACCAAGCTAAGCACCTTAAGCTTACCTACCATAGATGAACAGGCAGGGCAAGGCATGGCTACATTGATCAAGACGGCCCAGGAAGTGAAGGATTCAGTAGGCGGCATTATTGAATGCATGGCTATAGGCTTACCGGTAGGCTTGGGAGAACCTTACTTTGATTCAGTAGAAAGTAGATTGGCACATGCTTTGTTTTCCGTACCGGCTGTAAAAGCCTTAGAGTTTGGACAAGGCTTTCGCTTAAGCGTTTTGGCAGGCAGTGCTGCTAATGATGCCTTGCAGATTAAGCAAGGCAAGGTTCGTGCCTTAACCAATAATAACGGTGGCGTGCAAGGTGGTATCAGCAATGGGATGCCCTTAGTCTTTAAGGTAGGTATTAAACCAACACCTTCTATTGGTCTACCGCAAAAAACCATTAATGTGGTGAAGAAAACCAATACGGTTTTAGAAATTAAAGGCAGACATGATCCTTGCATCGTACCAAGAGCTGTGGTAGTTATTGAAGCTGTTACGGCCTGGACGATTTTGGACTTATATTATATGGCAAAGAGGAATTAACCAATGGACAAAATAAATTGGCAAGAGATAAATAAAGAGCTTACGGAGCTAAATGAGAAGCTGGGGCAATTGCAAAAAGAGCAAACAGCTCTGGTGCATAAAATTGCTGAAGGTAAAAAGGCTGAAGGTATTTCTGACAGCGACCAGGCTCAAGAAGCAGAACAACCTGGCTCTCATCGGCAAGAAGCTCCTAAGGAAATAATACCGGTAGGGTTCCAGGGTGTGGAAGGGGCCTACGGGCATGTAGCGGTTCTGAAGTACTTTCAAGGCAAAAACATTAAAACTACGCACTATCCCTTGTTTGAAGATGTAGTGAAAGCAGTGGTAGATAAGAAGGTTCGCTACGGAGTAATACCCATAGAGAATTCTTCTACCGGCGGGATTACAGAAGCATACGATTTAATCAGACGCTACGGATGCTTTATCGTAGGAGAGCAGCTGGTTAAAGTGGAGCATTGCCTTCTGGCTTGGCCGGGAACCAAAGGGGAGGATATTAAAGAAGTTTATTCTCATCCTCAAGGTTTTGCCCAGTGCCGGTCCTATTTTAGGCAACATCCTAAAATGGAGCTGCTAAATTATTTTAATACCGCTAAATCAGCTGAGTTGGTCAGCCAGAAGAAAACCAATTATATGGCAGCGGTAGCAGGAGCTCAGGCTGCTGAGCTGTATGGGCTGGAAATCCTAGCTCGGGGTATTAACGACAACAATAATAATTACACCAGATTTTTTGTCATAGCAGCGGAACCGGAACCTAGTCCTCAAGCTAATAAGATAACCTTAGTGCTTACCTTAAAACACGAGCCCGGTTCCTTATACAACGCTTTAGGAAGGTTTGCAGCCAATGGCATTAACATGCTAAACATCGAATCAAGACCATTGGAAGGGAAGTCCTGGGAATACTTTTTTCACATAGATATTTCCGGTAATTTGATAGACGCTAATGTGCAAAAGGCTTTAAATGAGATTGAAGTAGATGGTTCCTGTCGGGTGCTGGGGAACTACGTAGCTGCACAGAGCTAAATAATTAGAAGCATAATAAAGGAGCATGGTAGCAATGAAGAATGGATTAATTGGAGAAAAGTTAGGACATAGTCTTTCACCGCAAATACATCAAATTATTTTTAAGGAATTAGGAGTACATAATTCTTATGAGCTGATAGAGTTACCACCTGAAGAGGTATTACCTTTCCTGGCTACAGCCGGTAAGGAATACTCCGGACTTAATGTAACCATTCCTTATAAAGTAGCGGTTACGGAAGGACTTAAGGCAACTAGTAGGGAAGCCACTTCCATTGGAGCTGTCAACACTATTCAATTTAAGAATAATGCCGGCTTTGGTTTCAATACGGATTATTTTGGCTTCGGTAGAATGTTAGATCACAATCAGATTAGCTTAAAAGGTAAAAGGGTTGTGATGTTAGGTAACGGCGGTGCAGCTAAAGCAGTGCTGCAAGCTATCATTGACCGCCAGGCTAGAGAAATTATCGCGGTAGCCAGAAATGTACAGCTGGCAAAAGAGAAGCTTCATAATTTTGTAGTGCGTACCAAGAATTTAAGCTTTGTGGATTACCAGACTTTTAATAATAGGCCACAAGGTGATGTGATGATTAACACTACGCCTGTAGGCATGTTCCCCAAGGTTGATGCAGCAGCTGTGCCGGCAGAAGTAATGCAGGGCTACGAAGCTGCCGTGGATATTGTTTACAATCCGCTGGAAACAAAATTCTTGGCTCAAGCTAAAGCAGCAGGCTGCAAAACCTGTAATGGTATTTATATGTTGGTAGCTCAAGCCGTGGCGGCAGAAGAAATTTGGCTGGACAGAAAGCTGCCTGATACTTTAATAGAAAAGGTAGAAACAGAACTGCGAGAGGAGGTAATCTCATGAGAAATTTAGTACTTATTGGCATGCCTAGTGCCGGCAAAACCACTATTGGCAAGCAGTTGGCAGAAAGCTTGCAGCTGCCGTTTTACGATATGGACGATGTAATTGTAGAAATGACAGGACATACCATTAAAGAATTATTTGCCGTCAGTGAAGATTACTTCCGTCAAAAGGAAACAGAAGTAGCTAGGGTTCTTGCTCAAAAAGAAGGCGTAGTTATTGCCTGTGGCGGCGGAGTCATTAAGAGAGAAGAAAATATTCGTGTCCTTAGTTCTACAGGTACGATTTTCTTCTTAAACAGAGATCCGGAAGCTATCATTAAAGATGTGGATATTTCTACCAGACCACTCTTGGCGGCAGGCAGAGAAAGGATTTGGACGCTTTATGCTGAGAGATTTGATTCTTATGTTAAATCTGCTGACCATATCTGTGATGTAGAAGAACCTTTTATCAATACAGTTCCTAAAATTACCAGGTTAATCAAAAATGCTTAGAAAAGAAAAGCCTGAAACGAAAAATTCGTTTCAGGCTTTTTTCATGTAAAATATTAATTTTGTTTAGGCTCAGGCTGTGAAACTGCCGGAGCTTTTTCAATATAAACGCTGGTGCTGGGAAAGGCAGCAGAAGTGCCAACTTCTTCCATGATGTGCAAGAGGGCAAGATTGATTTTTTCCTTACTCTTGCAATAGGTATCAAAATCTGTCGTACGGCAATAGCAGACAATCCTTACATCTAAGCTGCTGGCATTTAAGTTATCAAAGTTTACGGAAAGATCTTCTTTGTAAACATCAGGATCATTCATCAGAAAATCCTTGATTTTTGCTACAAGTTCTTCCATTTGCGTACCGGTGGTGCTATAAGTTACACCTAATGTAATGGCTAGACGATATTTGCCTCTGCGACTGTAGTTAATGATGGGTGTAGTACTGAGCAGGCTATTGGGAATGTACACTAAGGCCTGAGGAAAGGTTCTGATGTTGGTACTACGGAAGGAAATGGACTCAACCGTTCCTTCTATGTTGTTGCACGCAATCCAGTCACCTACGGTAAAAGGCTTATCGACGAGAATAACGATGCCGGCAAAAATGTTGGAAAGGGAATCCTTGGCAGCAAGGGAAAAAGCTAAACCGCCGATAGATAAGCCGGCGATAAAACCGCTGATGTCAAAGCCCCACACGCTAACCACAGAAGCAAAGCACAGGCAAATAACTAGAGCATGAAAGGCAGTAGCAAAACTGGCGCTTATGGTTTCATCAATTTGCCAGGAATATTTGTTGGTCAGTAAGGAAATTAGCAGGTTAGTACCGGTACAGAGATTGTAAGCAATCCAATAGCAGCAGATAATCATTAAGGAATGAAAAAGGTGGGCAACAAAAGGCTGGGCCACGATGGCTGCTTTGGGAGAAGCGGAGATTGCCAAAAAGGCACCACCTAAGATAATCATGACTCTGGCAGGGTGGTCAAAAGCTTTAGACAAATCTATATCAGCATCAACCGGTAACTTATGTCCCAGAAAACGTAGCAATGTTATGAAGATAAAATGGAATAAACCGCAAAAAACTATGAATGAAACAAAAATGCCCAAGGGTACTAACCAAGGCTCTATAACTCTTTCGACTTCCATAACCTAATCCTCCTTTGTTTCATAGGTAAATTTTAACATCTAGGCGGCAAAGGTGCAAGGAAACAAGGAAAAATAGTGCTAAATATGGTATAATCAAAAACAGGGGATTTGGCAAAAATTGTCCCTAAAAATAGCTAATTTTTCAAAAGGTAAGCCTATGAATGTGCTTTGTTTTCAAACCGTGGAGGAAATGACCACGGCAGAGATACTGGAACGCCTAAATATCCATAAAAGCTTTAAAATTCAATCTGGTACTACCCTAAGAGCTAAGGACAAGCTTTCTTTAGGGAAAACCAGAGTAAGAACTTTGCGCCAGTGTACCGAGCAGGAGCTGATTTATAAAAAGAATGGCAAAATTAAGCTCCAATTAGAAACAGGTGTCTATATAGTAGGCGATAGTGTTTATAATCAACGTGATTTATATCTATATTATGAAAACCAGGCAGCGGAAGAAGTAAAGAAGCTCCTTGCCGAATTGCTGACTGCTTTGCCTTTGGTTTTGACAGAGCCGGATTTAAAGCTACGGGTGCAACAGCAACAAGGTTGTTTTTATCCGGAAGATACCGCTCTTTATAAAGAAGGTAATTTGTGGGGACCAATCTGGGAACATCTGGGCTGGCTGATTTATGCCGTGAATGGAGCTTGGAGCAGATATCTGAGCAATCCCTTGGATAGAAGGCTGCTAAGACAGCTAAGGGTAAGGCTAAGATGGCTGAGAGCAGTCCTTTCTTTCTTTAGGCCTGTTTTTAAAATAAGCGATTGTAAATCCTGGCAGCAAAAACTGCGTGCCTCCGGTCTGGATTTAGGTAGTATTAGAGAGCTGGATGTAATGCTGCTTAGTCTGGAGAAGCTGCAACAAGCCACTGAAGAAGGGCAGGCTGTGCCGGATAAGCTACATAAATATTTTACTAAACGTAGAAAGCTTAAGCTGGTCAAGGTGAAGAAAAGCAATACACTGCCCCATAGGACGTTTGAATTAGCTTCTTTGGTAATTTGGCTGCAAGGTCAACCCTTGTCCCCTAATTATGTGCAAGCAGATTTTAACAAGGTGGTAATTAAGAGACTGAAGAAGTGGGGAAATACGCTTCTTCCCAGTACTAAAAATACAGAAGTACTTAAGGATATGAAGAAAGCCCATGGCTTGAGAATCAGAATCAAGAAAATGCGCTATGTACTTTTAAGCATGACGGAGTTTGGTCATGGCAATGAAAAGCTACTACGCATTTTAAAAAAGCTACAGGACATGCTGGGTATTATGCATGATGATTATGTTAATGGTCAGCTAGTCAGGAAATTACAAATTAACGGTGGCAAAGCTCAGCGTGAAGAGGTACTGCTTTTTTCAGGCTGGGAAAGTGCCAAGGTAGAATCCTCCCTGTCCCAGTTGGAAGAGTTATGGCAGGAATTCGGGGAAGAATTAGAAGTATGGAAGAAACGTTTAGACAAATAAAACTACAGAGGAGTGGGGAAAATGTCAATGAAGAGTGATGCAGATTTTATCATGCAGGAAGCTCTGAAGGCAGTACTGCCGGATCAAGCGGTGGCCAGGGCTTTGGAGAAAAAGCAATTTGGCTCAGGGAAAATCGTTTTGGTGTCCATTGGTAAAGCTGGTTGGCAAATGGCTAAAACAGCAGTAGATATTCTGGGCTCTAAGCTTAGTAAAGGTATTGTTGTTACCAAATATGAACACAGCAAAGGGGATTTGTCCGGTGTGGAAATCTGGGAAGCAGGACATCCTGTTCCTGATGACAACTCCTTCAAGGCTACTGCCAGGGCCATAGAGCTGGTAAAGGACCTTACCGCCGAAGACACAGTAGTTTTCCTAATTAGTGGTGGTGGTTCTGCTTTGTTTGAAAAACCTTTGATTCCTGAAAAGGAATTGCAACAGCTTACTCATGATCTTTTAGCCAGCGGTGCCGACATTGTGGAAATGAACACCATTAGAAAGAGAGTCTCCGCCGTAAAAGGTGGCAAATTTGCTAAGCTTTGTGCTCCGGCTAAAGTGTATGCAGTAGTACTGTCTGATATCATTGGTGATCCTTTGGACATGATTGCCTCCGGGCCTGCTTATCCTGATAGCTCCACAGCAGCAGAGGCTGAAGCTATTGTGGCTAAATATAATTTAAAATTATCAGCTCAGGCGCAAGCTTTGCTAAAAGAAGAAACTCCTAAAAGCTTGGACAATGTTACTACAATAATTACCGGCAGTGTGAGAGAGTTGTGCAAGGCAGGTGCTGCAGCTGCTCAAGAGAAAGGCTATAAACCTATCGTCTTAACAGATAGCTTAACCTGCGAAGCTAAGGATGCCGGTAGTTTCTTAGGCTCCATAGCTGCTTACTACAGCAAGGGAACAGAAACCGTAGCTTTCTTAGCCGGCGGCGAAACCATTGTTAAGCTAATTGGTAAGGGCAAGGGTGGACGCAATCAGGAAATGGCCATTGCCGCAGCTAAAAAAATTGCCGGACTGGAAAATGTAGCAGTATTCTCCTTCGGCAGCGATGGTACAGATGGACCTACTGATGCAGCAGGTGGCTATGTAGATGGTACTACTGAAAAAATCTTGGCTGAAAAGGGCATAAAGATAGATGCTGTTTTGGCGGATAATAATGCTTATGAAGCCTTAAAGGCTTCTGGTGGGCTCTTAATCACAGGTGCTACCGGCACTAATGTTAATGATTTGTCCATGGTTTTAATAAAGAAATAAATGCTATAGCTTTTTGGCATAGCCGGTATATATTTTTGCTATTAGTTTAGTGCAGAAAAAAGTGCTAGAATAATCATGTGTTTGTAAGTCTTTTTCTGTTAGAACAATAAAGCGAAGAAAAGAGGATGAACAATGGAAATTAAATCTGATATTCAAATTGCTCAAGAGGCCACTCCGGAACTTATTACTAAAATTGCTAAATCTTGCGGTATTGGCGAGGACTATATTGAACAATATGGCAAGTATAAAGCAAAACTTGATCTAAAGTTATTGAAAGACATTAACAAACCGGATGGCAAGCTGGTGTTGGTTACGGCCATTACTCCTACTCCTGCCGGAGAAGGCAAGACCACCACAACTGTTGGCTTGGCAGATGGTATGCGTAAGATTGGCAAGAACGCTGTAGTGGCATTGCGTGAACCATCCCTGGGACCTGTCTTTGGTGTAAAGGGTGGTGCTGCAGGCGGCGGCTATGCTCAAGTAATTCCTATGGAAGATATTAACTTGCATTTTACCGGTGATTTCCATGCTATCGGTGCTGCTAACAATTTGTTGGCTGCTATGCTGGATAACCATATTCACCAAGGCAATAGTCTGCACATTGATACCAGAAAGATTACCTGGAAACGTGCTGTAGATATGAACGACCGTCAACTGCGTAATATTGTAGATGGCTTAGGTGGCAAGCCTAATGGTACTCCCAGAGAAGACGGCTTTGATATTACCGTTGCTTCTGAAATTATGGCAGTGTTCTGCCTGGCTACTGACCTGAAGGATTTAAAGGCAAGATTAAGCCGTATCATTGTTGGTTATACCTATGATGACAAACCGGTTACAGCAGGAGAACTCAAAGCTGCCGGTGCTATGACAGCACTGCTTAAGGATGCCATTAAACCTAACCTGGTACAAACTCTGGAACACACACCTGCTTTTATTCACGGCGGACCATTTGCTAACATAGCTCATGGTTGCAACTCCATAATGGCAACAAGACTTGCTTTAAAGATGGGCGATTATGCCATTACGGAAGCAGGATTCGGTGCTGACCTGGGTGCAGAGAAATTCTTGGATATTAAATGCCGTATGGCAGGACTGAAACCTTCTGCTGTAGTCATGGTTGCTACTGTCCGCGCTCTTAAGCATCACGGCGGAGTTGCTAAAGCAGATTTGAACAAAGAGAATTTGGCAGCACTGGAAAAAGGTTTGCCTAATTTGCTGCAACATGTAGAAAATATTACCAAGGTATATAAGCTGCCTTGTGTTGTTGCTATCAATGCTTTCCCAACTGACACCAAAGCAGAGCTGGATTTGGTAGAAGAAAAATGCAAGGAGCTGGGTGTTAATGTAGCACTTAGCGAAGTATGGGCTAAGGGTGGCGAGGGCGGTGTTGCTCTGGCCAAGGAAGTAGTTCGTCTGTGCGAATTGCCTAATGACTTTACTTATTCTTATGAATTAGATAAGACTATCGAAGAAAAATTAAATGATATTTGCACCAAGGTATATCATGCTGATGGTGTAAAGCTATTACCTAAGGCTAAAAAGCAAATGGAACAATTAACAGCACTGGGCTTTGGCAAGATGCCTATTTGCATGGCTAAGACTCAGTACAGCTTCTCTGATAATCCTGCTTTATTGGGTGCACCTAAAGGCTTTACTGTAACGGTGCGTAACCTGAAGGTCAGTGCAGGAGCAGGCTTTATTGTTGCTCTAACCGGCGATATCATGACCATGCCCGGACTTCCCAAGGTACCGGCTGCTGAGAAAATTGATGTAGATGAAGATGGTAAGATTACAGGCTTGTTCTAAAGTTTAGCGTAAAAAAAAAAATCTGCTTGCGAATTTTTCGCAAGCAGATTTTTTTTGCGTGAAATGAAGTGAGGCAACGGAAACGTTCCCCTGTCTCACTATTCAAATTGTTGTTTGCTTAAGGGAGGACAGGGTATATCGCTTCTGATAAGTCGGATAAATAAACGCATGCAGGTAGGCAGATAAGCGGAATTATCATAAATCATGGCTAAGGGACTGGTAAGATTAAGACCGGGAATTTTTTTGGCACAAACATTATTTCGAGCTCCCAGAGTATCCAAAAGAGTGATGGGCAGGCAGGCTGCAACTAAACCGCTGCTGACCAGCTGCATGATGCTGGGTGTGTCATTGCACTCAAAAGCAATGTTTAAGGCAATCTTTCTTTTGCGACATTCATCCATAAATAGTTCGCTGTATTTCCAAATGTCGTCAGGACGTAAAGTACAAATCGGCAATTTCTTTAAATCGCTGTACTTAATGGTGGCGTGGTGCGGATCAGGATCAAGGGACTTGTGCAGTAGCAGGCGCAGGGGATCATTGGCAACAGTGAGCTCAGAAAAATGAGAAGCAGAGCTGACAAAATTGCGCAGAAAAATGGCACTCAGCTGTCCTGTTTCTAATTTCTGCAACAAAACATCAGGAGTATCTGTCTGAATGCGAACCTGCACTTCCGGATATTTGTGCTTAAAGACGTTAATTTTTTTTATCAAAAAAGGCAATCCGGAATAAATGGAACCAAGCTTTAGGGTGCCTCTAAAACTAGCAGCCTGGTCCTTAACATTGTTGGCAATGGCATCAAGGTTAGCAAAAAGATCTTTGGTTTGCCGGTAGAGAATCAGACCGGGATCTGTTAATTCCAAGCCTCTACTTTTGCGAATAAATAATTGTACGCCTAGTTCTTTTTCCAGCAGCATGATTTGCCTGCTAATGGGTGGCTGAGAAACAAACAGCTTGTTAGCTGCAGCGGAAATGTTCAGTGTTTCTGCCACGGTAGTGAAATACAATAACTGTTTGAAGAGCATGGGAACCTCCTGTTAGCTATACCTATTTTGTATATATACAATGCAAAAGTGATATTAGTATTATACCTGTTCCTATACTACAATGTAAATGCAAAAGACATAGCACAGACCAGATGAGGAAAGTAAAGGAGGAACAGTTCATGCAACAAAACAACGTAGATCAAGCCATGACCATTAAATTGGACTACGAACTTCCTGCCTATCCATCCTTTCAGGAGGGGATACGCAGAGCTCCTAAGAGGGAGGGACAGCTAAGCCAAGCAGAGAAAGCACTGGCCATTAAAAATGCCCTGCGTTATATCCATCCGGATCATCATGGTCAGATGGCTTTGGAATTTGCCAGGGAACTAGAAGCAACGGGACGTATTTATGGCTACAGATTTAGGCCGCAAGGGCAATTAAAGGGGTTGCCAATTTCCAACTATCAAGGCAATTGTTTAGCCGGTAAGGCCATGCAGGTAATGATTGATAACAATCTGGATTTTGAGATAGCGCTTTATCCCTACGAATTAGTTACCTATGGGGAAACAGGACAGGTTTGCCAAAACTGGATGCAGTATAGGCTCATCAAAAAATATCTGGAGGCTATGACAGATGAACAGACACTGGTAATGATGAGCGGACATCCTTTGGGATTGTTTCGTTCTCATAAAATGTCCCCACGGGTGATTACTACCAACGCTTTAATGGTGGGCATGTTTGATACCAATGACAGTTTCAATAGGGCGGCAGCATTGGGAGTGGCCAATTACGGCCAAATGACAGCAGGCGGTTGGATGTATATCGGACCACAGGGTATAGTGCATGGTACTTTTAACACCTTGCTTAATGCCGGCAGACTGAAGCTGGGCATTCCCAGAGATAAGGACTTAACAGGCAAGCTTTTTGTTTCCTCAGGGCTGGGCGGTATGAGCGGAGCTCAGGGCAAGGCTGCCATTATTGCAGGAGCGGTAGCTATTATTGCTGAAGTGGATGGTTCCAGGATACAAACTCGCTACGAACAAGGCTGGGTAAGCGAGGTAGTTAGCACTTGTCAGGAGGCAATAAGACTAGCCAGAAAAAAGCTAGCTGCCCAGCTACCCTATGCCATCGCATATCATGGCAACATAGTTGACCTGCTGGAATATATCATTAGTCACAATATTCAGGTGGACTTACTTTCTGATCAAACTTCTTGTCATGTTCCTTATGATGGGGGCTATTGCCCTCAAGGACTTAGCTTTGAGGAAAGAACTACCATGCTGGAGCAGGAACCCAATAAATTTAAAACTTTGGTTGATGAAACCTTGCACATACATTACGACTGTATTTGTAAATTGCATGAGAAGGGAACCTATTTCTTTGATTATGGCAATAGCTTCTTAAAAGCTGTTTATGATAGCGGTGTCAAAAGCATTTGTAAAAATGGCGAAAATGATTTAGATGGTTTTATTTTTCCTTCGTATGTAGAAGATATTTTAGGACCTTGCTTATTTGATTATGGCTATGGTCCTTTTAGATGGTGCTGTCTCTCCGGACGGGAAGAGGACCTGGACAAGACGGACCAGGCAGCGATGGCACTAATTAATCCACACAGAAGCTATCAGGATAGGGATAATTGGCTGTGGGTGAGAGATGCTAAAAAAAATAAGCTGGTGGTAGGTACCAAGTGCCGTATTTTATATCAGGATGCCTTAGGCAGATTAAAGATTGCTTTGCGCTTTAATGAGCTGGTGCGCTTGGGAGAAATCGGACCGGTAATGCTGGGCAGGGATCATCACGATACCGGTGGCACGGATTCACCCTTTAGAGAAACCTCTAATATCAAGGATGGTTCCAACATCATGGCAGATATGGCAACCCAGTGCTTTGGCGGCAATTGTGCCAGAGGCATGAGTCTGGTAGCACTGCACAATGGCGGCGGAACGGGTATTGGCAAAGCCATTAATGGTGGCTTTGGCATGGTACTGGATGGCTCGGAAAGAGTGGATACGATTTTGCGTGCAGCAATTCCCTGGGATGTGATGGTAGGGGTTTCCAGAAGAAGCTGGGCAAGAAATGCCAATGCCATGACAACAGCAATAGCCTATAACAAGCAATTTCAGAGTACAGATCATATTACCTTACCCTATGTGGCAGCAGATGATGTTGTCAAGGCTGCTCTTGAGGAAGTAGAAAAATCTTAAGCCGTATGTAGTGAGGAGGCCAGAATGAAAATATTAGTAAGCAATATAGGAATGCTGGCAACGCCCTTGGGTCGTACAGCACAAGGTGGGACGCAGCAGGGTCAGATTCAGATACTGGAAAAGGCCTGGCTGCTGATGGAGGATGACAGAATTGTTAGCGTCGGTGATTGCACAGTGCCTACACCTTCTGCTGAACTAACTATTAATGCCAAAAACAAGCTGGTAACTCCGGGACTGGTAGATGCCCATACCCACTTGGTATTTGGAGGCTGGCGGGAAAAAGAACTTCTCCCTAAGCTAAACAAGGTTTCTTATTTGGAAATCTTGGCTCAGGGCGGAGGAATACTCTCTACCGTGAAGGCTACCAGACTAGCTGAGAAAGAGCAGCTTAAGGCTAAAGCTAAAAAGATTTTAAACAGGATGCTTAAGCAAGGCGTAACTACCTTAGAAGCAAAATCAGGTTATGGTCTTGATGTGACTACAGAGCTTAAGCTACTGGAAATAATCAAGGAACTGCAGGAAGAGGAAGTGGTAACCATTGTTCCTACCTTCCTGGGAGCTCATGCCTTACCACCGGAATATCAAAATAACAGGGAAGCTTATATCAAGCTGGTAACTGAAAATGTTTTGCCTCAGGTAGTGCAAAAAAAATTAGCTGCTTACCTAGATGCTTTTTGCGAGCAGGGAGCTTTTACGGTGGCAGAATGCCAACAAATCCTCCGAGCCGGTAAAGAAGCCGGCTTAGGCTTGAAATGTCATTGCGATGAGATAGTTGCGTTAGGCGGTACGGAGATGGCAGCAGAGCTAGGTGCAGTCAGCTGCGAACATTTGATTAAGGCTAATGCCAAGGGCATTGCCGCTCTGCAGGAAAAGGGAACCATTGCTTGTCTCTTGCCGGGCACCTCCTTTTATCTGGATGCAACTTATGCACCGGCCAGAGAGATGATTCGACAAGAAGTACCGGTAGCCTTTGGTAGTGATTTTAATCCGGGCTCTTGCCCCTGTAGTTCTTTGCAGCTGGCCATGCATATAGGCTGTTACAAATATGGCATGACGCCGGCGGAATGTTTAACCGCTGTTACGCTGAACAGTGCGGCAGCCATAGGCAAAGCTGAAACTATCGGCACCTTAGAACAAGGCAAGATGGGTGATCTGGTTATTTGGGATGCGCCTAATCTGGATAATTTGTTTTATCGGTTCGGTGACAACCTGGCGTCCACCGTACTTAAACAAGGTTCCATAGTAGTAACAAATTATTGCTGACAAGCAGTACAAAACAAACAGCTATTTTGTCATTAGGGTAGAACTTTAGAGATGAAGATACTATTTTAATGGTCTGTAGAAGCTGAACAGGGAAAGCGGTTGAGCCGGAAAAAGTACCTGCAGCCAAGACTGGAAAGGATATTACCATGGTAATAATAACCGGAAAAGATCTGACAATAGAAGAAGTAGTACAAGTAGCACGTTACAGCGACACAGTCGCACTAGCAGAAGAAGCCCAACATGCCATACAAAAGGCCCGCGCCTATGTAGAAGAAAAACTGGCCAAAGGTGAAGTAATTTATGGTTTAACTACCGGTTTCGGTGAATTCCAAAAGGTATTTGTTTCTCCTAAAAACGCTAGAACCTTACAACATAATCTTATTATTTCTCATTCCTGTGGAATGGGAAACCCCATGCCCCTCGAAGTAGCAAGAGCTATGTTGCTCTTAAGAATTAATTCTGTTTCCAAAGGAAACAGTGGGCTCAAGCTTTCCACTGTTCAGCTTATGGTGGATATGCTTAATCGTGGTGTAACGCCATTTATTCCGGAAAAGGGTTCTCTGGGAGCATCCGGAGATTTAGCCCTTTTGGCTCATATGGTGCAGCCCATGATTGGTGTAGGCAAGGGCTACTACAAGGGAGAACTGATGGATGGACGGGAAGCCATGACAAAGGCAGGCCTGCCCATCATAGAATTAGAATCTAAGGAAGGCTTAGCTTTGATTAATGGTACCCAGGCGATGTGTGCTTTTGGAGTATTAGCCTACTATGATGCTATGCAAATGGCTAAGCTGGGTGATGTTTTGGCAGCCATGGTTTGCGAGGCCCAGCTAGGGATTCGCAAAGCCTTCGATCCTAAAATTCAGCAGGTCCGTGGCCATAAGGGGCAAATTGCTTCTGCGGCCAATTTAAGAAAATTAACAGCAGGATCCAAGTTGACCCTAGAGGAAAATCCCAATCCTGCTATCGTAAAAGTACAGGATGCTTATTCTGTACGCTGTACGCCACAGATTCATGGCGGCATAAGGGAAGCACTTACCTATGTAGAAGGAGTGCTGAGTAGAGAAATAAATGCCTCTACAGATAATCCTCTTGTTTTTCCTGATGAGGATGAGGTTATTTCCGGTGGCAATTTTCATGGCGAGCCGGTAGCTATTGCTTTAGATACTTTGGGCATAGCAGTAGCAGAGCTGGCTGATGTTTCGGAACGCCGTCTGGAAAGATTAGTTAATCCTACTTTGAATTATGGTCTGCCTGCTTTCCTTTGCAAAAAAGGCGGCCTTAATAGTGGCTTTATGATTGCCCAATATGCTGCGGCATCTTTAGTTTCGGAAAATAAAATTTATGCTCATCCTGCTTCTGTTGATTCCATTCCTTCTTCTGCTAATCAGGAGGATCATGTTTCCATGGGAACAACTTCTGCTCGTACCGCCAGAATGATTGTAGATAATACCAGAGCTGTACAAGCTATAGAATTATTTGGCGTTTGTCAGGCCTTGTATCTACGTGGCGAAGAGAAAATCAGCCCGGCAGCAACTGCCGTGTATAAATGCGTGAGAGAAGCGGGCGTGCCGGCCGTGGACGAAGACATCTTAATGCGACCGGAATTTGTTAAGTGTGAAAATTTAATTTTGGAAGGCAAGCCTTTGCAAGCAGTGGAAGAAGTGGTGGGACCCTTAGCGTAAACTTAAAAATACTTGCAGATCATGCACAGTAAAAAGGGAGATGAGCCAATGAACATATTAATGAATCCTGTATTAGTATCCGTAGTAGTATTGGTAGTCCTATGTCTCAAGAAAATCAATGTTTTAATTGCCCTTTTGTTATCAGCACTTTTGGCAGGTGTAATGTCCGGTATGAACTTGCTCAAATGTATGAATATTCTTGTCAATGGTATGGGAGGCAATTCAGAAACTGCCATTAGCTATGTCTTGCTAGGTATCTTAGCTTCTGCCATGGCTAACACCGGCATTACAGAAATTCTGTCTCACAAGATTGAAAAACTGGTACGGGGCAGAAAATTAATGCTGCTCGCTATTTTAGCCGTAGTAGCCTGTTGTTCCCAAAATGTCATTCCGGTACATATTGCTTTCATTCCCATCTTAATACCACCTCTCTTGAGTATGATGAATGACATGCAGCTAGACAGAAGGGCAGTGGCCTGTTCACTAGCCTTTGGACTTAAGGCACCTTACATTTCCTTGCCTTTTGGATTTGGCCTGATTTTTCATGGTCTTATTGCCAAGCATATGGAAGCTAATGGTATTTACATAGCTACTGCCGATGTTTGGAAGGGAACCTGGCCCATAGGTCTATCCATGATTGTCGGTTTAGTTATCGGCTGGTTTATTTTCAGGAAGGATAGAGTATATAAGAATCTGCCCATCCCGGGACAGATAATTCAGGATGAGCCACAGGATACGATGCTACTAGTGCATTGGATTACCTTGTTTGCTGCCTTCATGGTCCTAGCCATTAATCTCTACACGGATTCCTTACCACTGGGAGCTTTAAGTGGCATTATCGTAATGGTCTTAGGCAGAGCTATTAAATTAGATGATTTTGATGCCATCGCCAATAATGGCGTTTGTATTATGGGATTTATTGGTTTTGTCATGCTGGTAGCAGCAGGGTATGCAGAAGTAATTAAAGCTACCGGTGGTGTCAATCAACTGGTAGAAGCCTCTGTAGCCATGGTAGGTAATTCCAAGATCATGGCAGCTATCATGATGATGATTATAGGTCTCATTGTTACTATTGGTATAGGTTCTTCCTTTAGCACTATTCCGGTTATTGCTACCTTGTTTGTGCCGGTTTGTGCTAGAATGGGCTTTACTCATTTAGGCTGCGCTATGCTGATTGCGGCAGCGGCAGCCTTGGGAGATGCAGGTTCACCTGCTTCTGATACCACACTGGGGCCAACCTCCGGTCTTAATGCCGACGGGCAGCACAATCATATTTGGGATACCTGTGTTCCCACCGGCATTCTCTTCAATACCCCTATAGCTATTTGCGCCATTATTCTTGCTCAATTCATGTAGAAGCGTAATTAAGCTAAAACAGCAAATAGCAAAAAAAAACAAGGTAGGGGAAACCCTACCTTGTTTTGTCTATGTTTTATTTTGCTTCTTCGATAGCAGCCTTAGGAGCATTTTTCTTAATACTCTTAATGCCATTTACGCAGCTTTCTTTTTCTTTATAAGCTTCCCCTACAGCAATGATTTGTCCGTTGGCAGCTTTTAGACGGAAACGGAATTGACCCTTTTTGTCTTTGTAAACTTGGAATTTAGGGTTGCTGATTTCTTTGCCTTTTTCGGTTAAATCTTCAATTCCGGCAGCGGCATTTTTTTGTACGCTGGCAATACCCTTCTTGCAGGAAGCTAATGTCTTGTAGGTTTCGGAAGTAGCAATTACTTCGCCATTACCAGCCACCAAGTTAAACATTACTCCATCCTTTGCTTTTTTAACTAAAAATTTCCCCATTTGCAACACCTCTTTTTATTATTTAAGTAAGGATAATCTTTCTTACTTAATTACCATTTTAACACACTTCGCGTTATAATTGTATAAGATTTTTCAGAAAATTGGGAAATCATTAATAGGGCGCAAGCACCTATGGCTTTGCTGAAATGCTTTAGGAGAAAAAGCGGTTATATGTTACAATGTAAGCGTTAGAAGTTTCTGGAAAGATAAAACGGGAGGAGAAAAAAATGAAACTGACAGAAATGCAAACTCAAGAATTCATCAATCTCTTAGCAAGTGATGCCCCGGCCCCGGGAGGCGGTAGTGCAGCGGCTTTAGCCGGTGCTCAAGGTTGTGGCCTGGGCGCAATGGTTTGTGCTCTTACCATTGGCAAAACCAAGTATGCGGAATATGAAGAAATCAATAAAGCTGCCAGTACTAAATTACAGGATTTGAAAAACAAGTTTTTGCAGGCTATGGATGAGGATACGGAAACATTTGGCGTTATGACTCGTGTTTTTGCTATGCCCAAAAACACCGAAGAAGAGAAAACCGCTCGTCGCGCAGCTATGCAAGAAGCATTAAAGGTTTGCACCAAGATCCCCATGGAGATGCTAGGCTATAGCTTGGAAGCTTTGCAAGCCATAGAAACAATTGTTGGCAAAAGCAATCAAAGCGCCTCCAGTGATATTGGCGTTGCAGCACTTAATCTTGGTGCTGCGGTAAGGGGAGCGTGGCTTAACGTGCTTATTAATATCGGTGGCATCAAGGATGAAGAATTTGTTAAAGATAAAAAGGACAAAGGAACTCAGCAAGTTAATGAAGCGGTAGCACTTTCCCAAAAAATTTATGATACTATCTTAGCCGGCTTGTAATTAATGTTAAAAAAGGAACAGCATTTCTGCTGTTCCTTTTTTTTATTTCTGCTTTTTGGTTTTAGCTTTGGCAATCCGATGAGCTTTTCTCTTGGCCTCATCTAAGTATTCACCGGCAATCTTAACTGCACAGTAGTCGCCGCACATGGAGCAGTACTCATCGCTGCTCTTGTTTTTGGCCATGCGGAATTTTTTGGCTTTTACCGGATCAATGGCCAGCTCTAATTGTTTCTTCCAATCAAGAGCCTTACGTGCTTTGGCCATTTTCATATCCCACTCCAGAGCACCGGGAACGCCCTTAACAATATCGGCAGCATGACCGGCAATACGGGTGGCAATAACGCCTTCTCTTACATCGTCTATATCAGGCAAACCTAAGTGCTCGGCAGGAGTTACATAGCAAAGAAAATCAGCACCACTGGTAGCTGCCAAGGTACCACCGATGGCAGAAGTAATATGATCATAGCCGGGAGCTACATCTGTTACCAAAGGTCCTAAAACATAGAAGGGGGCACCATGGCACAAACGTTTCTGCAATTGCATATTGGTAGCAATCTGATTAAAGGGAACGTGCCCCGGGCCTTCTACCATAACTTGTACGCCACGGTCCCAAGCTCTTTGGGTTAATTCTCCTAAGGTTAAAAGCTCCTGAATCTGAGCTCTGTCGGTAGCATCAGCCAGACAACCGGGACGAAGACCATCGCCTAAACTGATGGTTACATCATACTTAGAACAAATATCCAAAATTTCATCGTAGTAAGCATAGAAAGGATTTTCCTTACCATTGTGGAGCATCCAGCCGGCGATAAAAGAACCACCGCGACTGACGATGTCCATGATCCTGCCTTCGTAGGTTAAGGTCTGCAAAGCCTTTTGGGTAATGCCACAGTGCATGGTCATAAAATCAGCACCGTCTTTGGCTTGTTCTTCAATGGTTTTAAGAATATCTTCTTCTGTCATGTCTACTACCTTGCCATGGGTTTTAATGGCATGAACGGTAGCCTGGTAAATGGGAACGGTACCTACCATGATGGTAGAAGCGGCTAAGGTTGCTCGTCTGGACTTGTCAATATTATTACCGGTGGATAAATCCATTACCGCATCAGCACCGGCATCAATGGCAGCCTTTAGCTTGGCCAGCTCCGGTTTAGGATCAGGATAAGCTGAAGAGGTACCAATATTGGCGTTAACCTTGGTGGTAAGACCCTTGCCTACGCCACGAGGTATCAACTTTTTGTGGTTAATGTTGGCACAAATGGCGATAGTTCCTTCTGCCACCCGGTCTCTGATTAACTCGGCAGGCAGATGCTCCTGCTTTGCTACTACTCGCATTGCTTTAGTGATAGTGCCTTTTTTTGCTGCTTGCATTTGTGTTTGCATGAAATAGCCTCCTAAAATAAAAATACCGCTTTCTGTTAAACAGAAAGCGGTTTACAAGATGATGTTTTCGCCACTTTCCTCCGACGGTATTAACCGTATCAGGTTCAAGGGGTTAACCTAAAAGGTTTCTCAGCTTACGCACCCCCAGGGACATGAACAGTTTAACAAAAAATAGGCAAAAAAACAAGTTTTTATTAATAATTGTTAGGACAATTTTGTACTTTGTATTATATCTGTGAATTGTGTGTAAAAACGAAAAATTAAGTTTTACTTTATGGGAAAATTGGTATATACTTATCTTGTCAAACGGATATTTACATATCCAGATTTGTTATTTCTATTTTAGAAAGTGGGGCTTTGTAAAATGAAAAAAATGAAGACGATGGATGGTAACACCGCTGCCGCGTATACATCATATGCGTTTACCGATGTTGCAGCAATCTACCCGATCACCCCTTCTTCTCCTATGGCAGAAGTAAGTGATGAATGGGCTTCCCAAGGGAAAAAGAACATCTTTGGGCAAACTGTTAAGATTATGGAAATGCAATCAGAAGCAGGTGCTTCCGGTGCTGTGCACGGATCTCTGTCTTCCGGCGCTTTGACCACAACCTATACAGCTTCTCAGGGCTTGCTACTGATGATCCCTAACATGTATAAGATTGCCGGCGAATTGTTACCGGGTGTGTTCCAAGTATCTGCTAGAGCAGTTGCAGCTAGCTCCTTGAATATTTTCGGCGATCACACCGACGTTATGGCTTGCCGTCAAACTGGTTTTGCTATGTTGGCTGAAAGCAGTGTACAAGAAGTTATGGATTTGTCTGCAGTATCTCACTTGTCCGCAATCAAGGGCCGTGTTCCTTTCTTGAATTTCTTTGATGGTTTCCGTACCTCTCATGAAATTCAAAAGATTGAACTCCTAGACTATGATGAATTGGCTAAGATTGTTGATATGGATGCAGTTAATGCTTTCCGTAAACGTGGCTTGAACCCTGATAACCCTGAAATTCGTGGTACTGCTCAAAACCCGGATATTTTCTTCCAGACTCGTGAAGCAGTAAACAAATACTACGAAGCACTTCCTGAAATCGTAGATGGCTATATGAAAGAAATCAGCAAATTGACCGGCCGTGATTACAAGTTGTTCAATTACACCGGCGCTCCGGATGCTGAAAATGTTGTTATTATTATGGGCAGCGGTGCTGTTACTACTGAAACCGTTGTTGAGAAATTGGTTGAAAAAGGCGAGAAGGTCGGCGTATTGAACGTTCACCTCTATCGTCCATTCTCTGCTAAACATTTCTTGGCAGCTATGCCTAAGACTGTTAAGAGAATTGCTGTTATGGATAGAAGTAAGGAAGCTGGCGCTACCGGCGAAGCTTTGTATTTGGATGTTCGTGACGTTTACTATGATGTTGCTAACAAACCTATGATTATTGGTGGTCGTTATGGCTTAGGCTCCAAGGAATTATATCCCAACGAAGTTCTTGCTGTGTTTGATAACCTTGCTGCTGCTGAACCTAAGAATGGTTTCACCGTTGGCATTATTGATGATGTTACCGGTCATTCTCTTCCTATTACCAAGACTCTTGACACCACTCCTAAAGGAACCACAAGCTGCAAGTTCTGGGGCTTAGGTTCTGATGGTACTGTTGGTGCTAACAAGAGCGCTATTAAGATCATTGGCGATAACACTGATATGTATGCTCAAGGTTATTTCGCTTATGACTCCAAGAAATCCGGCGGTATTACCATTTCTCACTTACGTTTTGGTCATACTCCTATCAGAGCTCCTTATCTTATCAACTTTGCTGACTATGTAGCAGTGCATAACACTTCTTATGTTCGCAAGTATGATGTTACCGCAGGTCTGAAAGACGGCGGCACCTTCCTACTGAACTGCCCATGGGATGAAAAAGAATTAGAGAAAGAACTACCTGGACAACTAAGACGTTATTTAGCTGAACACAAGATCAACTTCTATACTTTGGATGCTGTTAAGATTGCTGAAAGCATTGGCCTGGGTGGTCGTATCAACATGATCATGCAAGCTGCTTTCTTCAAACTGACCGGCATTATCCCTGTTGAGGATGCTGTGAAGTATTTGAAGGGTGCTATTGAGCACTCCTATGGCAAGAAAGGCCAAAAAGTGCTGGATATGAACTATGCAGCTGTTGACCAAGGTATCGGAGCTATCAAGAAGGTAGAAGTTCCTGCTGTTTGGGCACAAGCTAAAGATGAAGAACTTCATCCGAAGACAGGTAACCAATGGGTTGATGAAATCCTGACTCCTATGAACATGCAAGAAGGCGACAAGCTTCCTATCAGCAAGCTGATGGGTCAAGCTGACGGCACATTCCCATCCGGCACTGCTGCTTATGAAAAACGCGGTATTGCTATAGATGTTCCGGAATGGCAAATTTCTAAATGTATTCAATGTAACCAATGCGCAATGGTTTGCCCACATGCTGCTATTCGTCCTATTTTAGCAACTGAAGACGAAGTGGCTAAGGCTCCTAAAGGCTTTGAAGCTAAGGATGCTGTCGGCGCTAAAGGTCTTAAATTCCGCATGGCTGTTTCTCCTTTGGATTGCTCCGGTTGCGGCAACTGCGCAGATATCTGCCCAGTAAAAGCTCTGGAAATGAAGAAGCTGGACACCCAAATGCCTCTACAAGAAGTTTGGGACTATGCAGTTAACAAAGTAACACCTAAAGATAATCCGATGAACAAGAATACTGTTAAGGGCAGCCAATTCGAGCAACCCTTACTAGAATTCTCCGGCGCATGCGCTGGTTGCGGTGAAACTCCTTATGCTAAATTGGTAACTCAATTGTTTGGTGATCGTATGATGATTGCCAATGCTACCGGTTGCTCCTCCATTTGGGGTGCTAGTGCTCCTGCAATGCCTTATACTAAGAACCATAAGGGTCATGGTCCTTCTTGGGCTAACTCCCTGTTCGAAGATAACGCTGAGTACGGCTTAGGCATGTTCTTGGGTGTTGAACAATCTCGTGAGCGTTTAGCTGGCAAGATTAAAGCTGTTATTGCTGATGGCAAAGTAAGCGCAGATATGAAAGCTGCTATGGAAGATTGGCTAGCTAACATGTTAAATGGCGAAGGCACACGTGCTCGCGCTGAAAAGCTGGAAGCTTTGTTAGCAAAAGAAAAAGCAGGCAACGCTGCTCTTGAAGAAATCTATGACAACAAACAATTCTTTGTTAAACGTTCTCATTGGATCTTCGGTGGTGATGGCTGGTCCTATGATATCGGTTACGGCGGAGTAGACCACGTTCTCGCTAGCGGTGCTGATGTTAACATTATGGTATTTGATACTGAAGTATATTCCAATACCGGTGGGCAATCCTCTAAATCCACTCCTACCGCAGCTATTGCTAAGTTCGCAGCAAGCGGCAAGAAGACCAAGAAGAAAGACCTGGGCATGATGGCTATGACCTATGGTTATGTATATGTAGCTCAAGTTAATATGGGCGCAGACAAGAACCAAGTTTTGAAGGCTATTACCGAAGCTGAAGCTTACCATGGTCCTTCCTTGATTATCTGCTATGCTCCTTGTATTAACCACGGTATTAAGTTGGGTATGGGACATGCTCAATTAGAGTCCAAACGCGCTGTAGAGTGCGGCTACTGGGCTAACTACCGTTACAACCCGGCTTTGAAAGAAGCTGGCAAGAAGTCCTTCTTCCTGGATAGCAAAGCACCTACTGCTGACTTTGAAGAATTCTTAAAGGGCGAAGTACGTTATGCTTCCCTTGTTAAGGCATTCCCGGATACTGCAGAAGCTTTGTTTGCAAAGACCAAGAAAGATGCTACCGAGCGTCTGGCCGGCTACAAGAAGTTGGATAGTGAAGCTTAATAAGTTATTAAAAACACACTCCCTAGGGAGTGTGTTTTTTTGTGTGCAAATTTCGTGTGTATGTACGTGCGTAAATTTACCAGTTGGTACCGTCCCCAATTGGTAAATTTACCATTTGGGGACGGTACCAACTGGTAAATGCGTTGTGGTTACGTTAGCCTTTGGCAAATTATTGTAGCAAATTGAACAAGTTATGGTATAATACACAATAGGGAAATTTGCGGAGGATTTTTATGCTCATACATTTTTTTATATTTCTAGGCGGTATTGCCATGTTTCTGTATGGCATGCAGCTCATGGGCGATGGCTTGCAGGAAGCTGCAGGTGCTAAGCTACAAAAAATTTTGGGGGCTTTAACAGGTGTTACTGTTTTAGCTGTTGCATTAGGTGCTGTTGTTACTGCTATTTTACAATCTTCCAGTGCTACCACGGTTATGACCGTAGGCCTGGTTAATGCAGGCTTGCTAACCTTAAAGCAGGCTTTTGGTATCGTTATGGGTGCCAATATTGGTACCACTATGACGGCCCAGTTAATTGCTTTTAAGTTAACAGATTATGTTCCGTTGGTACTGGCTATTGGTTTTGCCATGAAGGCAGTTGGCAAAAAGAGAACTGTTAAAAATATCGGCCAGGTACTCCTGGGCTTTGGTATTTTAATGATGGGCATGGAAAACATGAGTGCTTCTGTAGCTCCTTTGAAGGATAATGCCAAGATAGTTGACTTCATTGCTCAATTTTCTACTCATCCTTTCTTAGGTCTTTTAGTTGGTATGACCATGACCATGGTAATTCAGTCCTCAGGTGCTACCATTGGTATCCTGATGGCTATGGCAGAGCAGGGGATTATTCCTTTGGATGGCGCTATTCCGGTTCTTTTGGGCGATAACATTGGTACTTGTATTACTGCTATTTTAGCTGCTTTGCAGGTTAATTTAAATGCCAAGCGAGTGGCTTTGTCCCACGTACTTTTTAATTTTATAGGCAGCTTAATTGCCATTCTGTTTATGTCGCAGTTTATAGACTTTGTCATGAAAATATCTCCAGAGGGTAATATTGCCAGACAGATAGCCAATGCTCATACTTCTTTTAATGTTATTAATACAATTTTATTTATTCCGTTTACCAGGCAGTTTACCAATTTGGTTAAGGCTTTAATGCCCGGTGAAGAAGAGGAGATTTCTCTTCAACCCAAGTATTTAAATACAGAGGTATTAAATACTCCTGTCATTGCCATGTCCTTGGCTACCAAGGAAGTGGTAAGAATGGGTGAGCTGGCTTTGGATAATATTGGTAAGGCGATGGACTGCATTACCAACTATGACAAAAAAGAGATTGCCTATGTTTTGGAACATGAGCCGGTTATTGATAATCTGGAAGAGGCCATTACTGTTTATTTGACTAAGATGTCTGAGAAGACCATGTCCAATGAAATGTCGTCCCGGCATACAGGCTTGCTCCATGTATGTTCTGATATAGAGCGTATTGGAGATCACGCTCAGGTAATTGCCAAAAAAGTTCGCAATATGCAGGAAGATGGAACAAACTTTTCACCACAGGCTCAGCAGGAAATGAAGGAGCTGGGCGCTTTGGTACTTACAGCTGCCACCAAGGCTATTCATGCTCTGGAGACGGATAATAGGGAACTGGCAGAGGAATCCTTAGCGGTATCTCACGAGGTCAAGCTGAAACAAAAGGCTATGCGTAAGAGCCACGTGGAAAGACTGAACCAGGGTATTTGTACTCCGGAAACCGGTTTTGTGATGCTGGAGCTTTTGATTAACATGAAGAGAGTATCTGACCATTCCAAGAATATCAGCCAGTTGGTTTTAGGCGAGTTTTAAAAATTTAGACTCCTTATTGACAAGTGGGTGAATTTTAGATAAAATGTACCACGTAATTCACCTGCGGAAGTAGCTCAGTGGTAGAGCACAACCTTGCCAAGGTTGGGGTCGCGAGTTCGAGCCTCGTTTTCCGCTCCAAGCATATTAGGGGGACTGCGATGAAGTAGCCAAAGCTACGTCATTGTGGTCCCTTTACCTATTGGCTAAAAAATTTTTACATAATATTGAAAGAAAACACACAATTATTTGCTAAAATACCACTCTTATGTTATGATATATAAGCGGTTTTTTAGGTATTTCACCCGTTAATAAGTTCGGGAAGAAAAATAAATATTTTGCTAAGCAAAATGAGGAGGATTTTTTAATGAGCGTTTCTGTAGAAAGACAAGGGAATGAAGCAACACTAAAAATTAATGCTGAGGCTGCTGAGGTAAACAAGGGTTTTGCCCGTGCCGTAGCTAAGGTTAGTAACCAGGTTAATATCCCCGGTTTTAGAAAAGGCAAAGCTCCTCGCAAAGTCTTGGAGAACTTTGTAGGTAAGGAAGCCATCAAACAAGAGGCTTTTGAAATAGTAGCTAATGACCAGTACAGAAAGGCACTTAACGACGAGAAGTTAATTCCTGTTAGCGATCCTCAAATTAAGGAACAAAAATTTGAAGAGAACGAGCCTATGGATTTGACCTTAACCGTTACTTTAAAACCTGAACCTGAGCTAGGCGAGTATAAAGGCTTGGAAGTAGAGAAAAAGGCTGTTGCTATTTCTGATGAAGATGTAAACAAGGCTTTGGAAGATATGCAAAACAGAGCTGCCAAAATGGTAGAAGCTAAAGATGCAGTTATCTCCAAAGGTGATTTTGCTATTATTGATTTTGCCGGCACCATTGATGGTAAAGCCTTCTCCGGTGGTGAAGGCAAGGGCTATCCTCTCGAGGTTGGTTCCGGTAGCTTTATTCCCGGCTTTGAGGACCAATTGGTTGGTCTGAAAGCAGGAGACTCTACTGATGTAAAGGTTACTTTCCCTGCAGATTATTTCTCCAAGGATTTAGCCGGTAAGGAAGCAGTTTTCAAGGTTCATGTCCAAGATGTAAAACGCAAAGAGTTGCCTGTTGTTGATGATGCTTTGGTAGCAGCAAATTCTGACAGCAAGACTGTGGAGGAATTTAAGACTAAAACCAAAGAGCGTATGACCAAGATGGCTGAAAACGAAGCACAAAATGCTTACGAAAAAGGCTTGATCGACAAGGCTGTTGCCAATGCTAAGGTAGATGTTCCTGATATCATGGTTGACGACAGAGTCAGCCATATGGTTGAGGAATTGGCTCTTAATCTGGAAAGCCGCAAGATGAACCTGGATATGTATTTGAAATATACCGGTACTGATTTGCCCAAATTCAGAGAGTCTCAAAAGCCTGTTGCTTTGGAGAATGTAAAGGCTGATTTAATCTTGGATGCTATTGCCAAGAAAGAAAACATTCAGGTAACCGAGCAAGACGCTGTCAACGAAATGGCTTCTATCGCTTCTCAACACGGTGCTACCGTGAAAGAAGTACAGAAGATCATTAAAGACAATAACACTGTTGGCCTGCTTTTGGCTAACGTATTGAGAAAGAAAGCAGCTCGTCTCATCATTGACAATGCTAAGGGCGCTGAAGCTGCCAAGACTGCAGAAGCTCCCAAGGCTGAAGAAGCACCTAAGACTGAAGAGACGAAATAAGAAATGAGGAGGCCACATGGCTTACGTACCTATAGTTGTAGAACAATCAAGTAGAGGCGAACGCTCCTATGATATTTATTCCCGCCTTTTAAAGGATAGAATTGTTTTCGTCACCGGTGAAATTGATGACTATATGGCCAACCTGATCATCGCTCAACTGTTGTTTTTAGAGGCAGAAGATCCTGACAAGGATGTCCATCTCTACATCAACAGCCCTGGAGGCAGCGTAAGTGCAGGCCTGGCTATTTATGACACCATGCAGTACATTAAGCCTGATGTTTCCACCATCTGCATCGGCATGGCAGCCTCTATGGCATCTGTGCTTTTAGCAGCAGGAACAAAGGGTAAACGTTTTGCTTTGCCATATTCCAGAGTTATGATTCACCAGCCCTTGGGCGGTGCTCAAGGACAGGCTAGTGATATTGCCATTCATGCGAAAGAAATTCTTCGTATCAGAGAAGAAATGAACGCTATATTGGCTAAGCACACAGGAAAGACCGCGGCACAAATTAAAGAGGACACAGAACGTGATCATTTCCTGACTAGTAAGGAAGCCGTTGAATACGGCTTGATTGATGAAGTCCTGGATAGAAATACTGCCAGGAAGGCGTAGTTAGTTTGACAGCCGTTGGGCTGTCTGGAGGGGAATACAAATGAAATTTGATGATACAGACAATGAAAATGAAAAATATGCCTGCTCCTTTTGTGGTAAAAAGCAAGGTCAGGTAAAAAAGTTAATTGCCGGTCATAATGTGTTCATTTGCGATGAATGTATAGCTTTATGTAACGAAATGCTGGCTGAGGAGTTAGCAAAGCCGGTAGAAGAACTGATTAAGGATTTACCGAAGCCTAAAGAAATCAGGGCCATTTTGGACGAATATGTAATCGGCCAGGATGAAGCGAAGAAGACCTTGGCTGTAGCTGTATACAATCACTATAAACGCATTAATTATGAGTCTAAGCACATTGAGAAGGATGTAGAACTGCAAAAATCCAACATCCTGATGTTGGGACCTACCGGTAGCGGTAAAACTCTTTTAGCACAAACTTTGGCTAAGATTTTGCAAGTACCCTTTGCCATTGCTGATGCCACTGCTTTAACAGAAGCAGGCTATGTAGGTGAGGATGTAGAAAACATTCTTTTAAGATTGATTCAAAATGCAGACTTTGATATTGAAAGAGCTGAGCGCGGCATTATCTATATCGATGAAATCGATAAGATTTCCCGCAAGTCAGAGAATCCTTCCATTACCAGAGATGTATCAGGTGAAGGTGTGCAACAAGCTCTCCTTAAAATTCTGGAGGGGACCATTGCCAGCGTTCCACCTCAAGGTGGACGGAAGCATCCTCATCAGGAATTTATTCAGATTGACACAACCAATATTCTCTTTATTTGTGGCGGTGCCTTTTCCGGCCTGGAGAATGTGGTAGCCAACAGAATTGGCAAGAAGAGCATGGGCTTTGGTGCAGATGTTCAAACCAAAAAAGAGCAGCAGCAAGCTGCTGTGCTAAAAAAAGTAATGCCGGAGGATTTGATGAAATACGGCTTGATTCCGGAATTTGTAGGAAGATTGCCGGTGGTAGTTACCTTGGATGCTTTGGATGAAAGCGCTTTGATACGTATCTTAACGGAACCGAAGAATGCTTTGACCAAGCAATACGAACATTTCCTGGCTATGGATGATGTGGAGCTAAGCTTTGACGAGGGTGCTTTACAAGCCATTGCTCACGAAGCTTTAAACCGCAACGCCGGTGCCAGAGGCCTGAGAGCGATTATAGAAACCATTATGCGCAATGTTATGTATGAGGTTCCTTCTCGTAAGGATGTACAGAAATGCATAGTGACAGCTGATGTGGTAACTAAACACACAGAACCGAAATTGCTCTTAACTTCAGAAGAATTGGACAGAAAAAAAGCATAAGGAAAAGGGGAAAAGGACAAGCCTTTTCCCCTTTTATATCCCATAGGAATGGAGGACAATGATATGGAAAATAATAACCTGAGATTACCGCTCTTACCCTTACGTGGTATGATTGTTTTCCCCGGTATGATTATAAATTTGGATGTGGGCCGAGAACGTTCCATAAAAGCTGTAGAGACTGCTATGAATACTACCAGAAAAATTTTTCTGGTAACGCAGCGCTTTGCTGAAGTAGTGGATCCCTCTGCCAAGGATTTGTTTACGTATGGTATTGTGGCGGAGATTAAACAGCTGCTCAAGCTGCCTAATGGCGCTATGCGTGTTTTGGTTGAGGGATTGACCAGAGCAGAGATTGTTAGCATAGAGGATGTTGCTGGAGTTAACTTTGAGTGTATTGTGAACGTACTGCCTGACATCAACGACCATAGCAATGAGGTAGAAGCCTTGAAACGTATGCTGGTAGAAACCTTTGAGCAATGGGTCTTAGCCAGCAAGAAGGTTACTTCCGAGGTGCTGTTAACCTTTAAGGATCAGCCTGATGCAGGTCGTATTGCCGATATGATTGCCGGGTATCTGTCTATTGATATTGGCGAGAAGGAAAAGGTTCTGGAAGCAGTAGAGGTAAAGCAAAGAGTTAATTTGCTCTACGGTTATTTGTGCAAGGAACTGGAAATTGCCAATATTGAGAAGAACATTTCTCAGCAGGTTCGCAAGCAGATTGAGCAAAACCAAAAAGAATATTATCTGCGTGAGCAGTTGAAGGCCATCAGCAAGGAACTAAATGAGGGCGATGAGCGCCAATCTGAAGTGGATGAATACAAAGCCAAGATGAAGGAGCTGGATTTGCCGGAAGACTTGGTTACAAAGCTGAATAAGGAATTGGACCGTCTTTATAAAATGCCTCCCATGATGGCAGAAAGCGCTGTCATTCATAATTACCTGGATGTGGTATTAGCACTTCCCTGGAATAAATTTACCGAGGATAACTTCGACCTGAAGAAAGCTGCAGAAATTCTGGATAAGGATCACTATGGCTTAAAAAAGGTTAAGGAACGTATCTTGGAATATTTGGCTGTAAGAGCTTTATCCCAAGAGAACAAGGGACCTATCCTTTGTCTGGTGGGACCTCCCGGCGTTGGCAAAACTTCTTTAGCTGCCAGCATAGCTCGTGCTATCGGTAAGAACTTTACCAGAATATCCCTGGGCGGTGTTCGGGATGAAGCGGAAATCAGGGGCCACAGAAGAACCTATATTGGCGCTATGCCGGGTAGATTGATTCATGGTATGGAAACCTGCGGCAGCAGCAATCCCGTCTTCCTGCTTGATGAAGTAGACAAGATGAATGCTGATTTTAGAGGCGACCCGGCTTCTGCACTTTTGGAAGTCTTGGATCCCGAACAAAATTGTCGCTTTAGTGACCACTTTGTAGAATATCCCTATGATATGTCTCATGTGTTCTGGATTGTTACCGCTAACAGCGTGGCGACCATTCCGCCGGCTCTTTTAGACAGGATGGAAATTATTGAGCTAAACAGTTATACTGATGATGAGAAGGTCAAGATTGCTCAGCTGCATTTATTGCCTAAGGAAAGAAAGGCAAATGGCCTGACACCAAAAACCTTTAGCTTGGCACCGCATACTTTGGAGCACATCATTCGTGATTACACCAGAGAAGCAGGTGTACGTAATCTGGAGCGTAAGATAGCAGCTCTGTGCCGTAAGGCAGCTCGTCAGATTGTGGAAGGTACAGCTAAGAGTGTGAAAGTAACCCCCAAAAATCTGGTGGAATTGCTAGGACCTGTTACCTTCCTGGAAAGCGATATGAAGGCTAAGGCTGAGGTAGGTATTTGCACCGGACTGGCTTGGACCAGCGTAGGCGGCGAGGTTTTGAAGGTAGAGGTAGTGGCTTGCGAAGGCAAGGGCAAGCTACAGCTAACCGGTCAATTGGGTGATGTGATGAAGGAATCTGCTCAGGCAGGTTATACCTATATCAGATCCAGAGCCAAGAAGCTGGGCCTTAAACCGGACTTTAATGAAAAAACTGATATCCATATTCACGTACCGGAGGGAGCTATTCCCAAGGATGGTCCTTCTGCCGGTATTACTATGGTAACAGCCATGGAATCAGCCTTGACCAATCGCAAGGTGAAACCGGGTCTGGCCATGACCGGTGAGATTACCCTGTCCGGTAAGGTGCTTCCTATTGGCGGCGTTAAGGAGAAGGTCTTGGCTGCCAATAGATACAAGATTAAAACTGTAATATTGCCTTCTCAAAATATGCAGGATTTGCAAGAGCTACCTGAAAACGTGAGGAAAAGTATGAAGTTTATTCCTGTTGATCACATGGACCAGGTAACAAGATTAGCTTTGGAGGAATAAAATGACTGAAATACAATGGGACATTATTTCCGGCCGGTATATAGCCTCAGCAGTGAAAGCTACCCAATACCCAACTAGTTCTTTACCGGAAGTAGCTTTCATTGGACGCAGTAACGTAGGAAAATCTTCCCTGCTTAATTCCCTGACCCGCCATAAGGGGCTGGCCAGGGTAAGCAGTACTCCCGGTAAGACGCAGACCATTAATTTCTATGAGTTTGCTGCCAAGGGTACAGCAGGGGAAGATATCTTTCGGGAAAAGTTTTTTGCTGTGGATTTACCTGGCTATGGTTTTGCCAAAACTGCGCAAGAAAACAAGGAGCAATGGTCAGCCTTTATTAGCAAGTATCTGGAAAATTCCGAGCACTTAAGATTGGTGTGCCAGTTGATAGATATCAGGCATGCACCTATGGACAGTGATTTGGAATGTCATAAATGGCTTTCTTATATAGACTGTCCACATCTTATAGTTTTGACCAAGGCGGACAAGCTGTCTAAGAGCGCAGTGCAAACTCAAAAAAATCTGTTTCTGAAAACGTTGAACATAGGCGAGACTCAGATTATTCCTTATAGCTCTACAACACATATTACCCGAAAAGAATTAATTACTAAAATTATGGAGCATGTCAAATAATAGGTGAAGCTCATGGGACAAGTTTATTTAATAGGCCTATCCGTGGTGATAGGCTTTATTTTTAATAAATTAAACATACCAATTCCTTGGATACTGGGTGGCATCATCGGTGTGCTCGTTTTACAAATTGCCCGGGTCAAAGGCTTTTTTTGGAAAAGGGAATGGCGTATGTATGCCCTGGTGGTTGTGGGCTATGGTATCGGTCGCTATGTTAACCCCAAAGTAATTGAGCAGGTGTCTGAGGAAGGTGTTGGTATTGTTAGTGCCACCCTGATTGCTGTTTTAATGGCTATCATTATTTCGATGGCAATGACTAAATACGAACATTTGGATTTCCACTCTGTACTTATGGGTATCATGCCCGGTGGTTTTACCCAGATGACAGCTATGCTGGATGAAGATACAAGAGTAGATCCCAACATAGTCACGGTATACCAAAGCCTGAGATTGCTTACCATTGAGATATGCATTCCTTTTTTAGTCTTAACCTTTTTGGATGCTAAAACTGCTGTCGACAGCGGTTCTTTAGCAGTCCACGATGGTATCAGTTTCTGGCTGATAATTCCCTTTTGTGTACTTGGTGCAGTGCTGGCAGATAAGCTAGGGCTGGCCACGCCTTTTTTGGTAGGACCACTTCTTGTCTCAGGTATAGTAGCTTTAGTATGGGGACCCTTAGATTCTCCGCCCGGTTTGTTAATGACCATAGCTCAACTGAGCATTGGCATTTACGTCGGTGTGGGCTTGGACCTTGAGCATTTGAAGGCCTTGGCCAAAACTCTGCCTGCTACCTTTTTAGGCATCTTTGTCATGCTGGCAATGTGTATGGCCTTTGCTTCGGGACTAGCTTATTTTTATGGCTTTGACCTGATTACTGCCTTCTTGGCTATGGCTCCCGGTGGTATCGCAGAGATGTGCCTGACAGGCATGTCCGTAGGTGCCAATGTGGCAATAATCCTAACCTATCAGCTTTTTAGAATGTTATTTATTTCCTTTGTGGTACCAGTGGCTTTGAAAAAATATTTTGGAGTGCCTGAAAAAACACCTTTAAAGATGGAATGATGATATCTTTAAAAGTGTTTTTTTTATGCTTGTTTTACTGGAAAAGCTTTATATAATGGTATAAAATGAAGCTGTATGAAAGACAGAATTTCAAGGAGGCAATTCTATGGCAAATTTCACTTATTTTACCCCTACTAGAGTGGTGTTTGGCAAGAAAACTGAATTAGAAGCCGGAAAATTGATTAAAGCATATGGTTGTAAGAAAGTTTTGCTGCATTATGGTGGTGGCAGTGTTAAAAGAACAGGCCTTTTGGATAGAGTAAAACAGGTTTTGAAAGAAGCAGATATAGATTTTGTGGAGCTGGGCGGTGTTGTTCCCAATCCGCATCTTTCTCTGGTTTATAAGGGCATAGAGCTTTGCAAGGAAAATGGTGTTGATTTTATTCTGGCTATCGGTGGTGGCAGTACTATCGATTCCTCCAAGGCTATTGGTTATGGAGTAACCAATCCCGGTGATGTGTGGGATTTTTATGATTTTAAAAGAGCACCACAGGCTTGCCTGCCGGTAGGTGTCATTCTTACCATTGCTGCCAGCGGCAGCGAAATGAGCGATTCTTCTGTCATTACCAAGGAAGAGGGCGGCATTAAACGTGGCTGCAACAGCGAGCTCTGTCGTCCCAAATTTGCTATTATGAATCCGGAGCTGACCATGACTTTGCCAGCTTACCAGACAGCTTGCGGCTGCACTGATATTATTATGCATACTATGGAAAGATATTTTACCAATGGCGAGCATTTAAAATTAACTGATAGTATTGCAGAAGGACTGATGCGTACAGTAATGACCCAGGCTCCTATTCTTGTTAAGGATCCCCAAAACTATGAAGCCAGGGCCGAGGTAATGTGGGCAGGCAGCCTGTCTCACAATGGGTTAACAGGTTGTGGCAACAGCGCTAATGATTTTGCTTCACATAGATTGGAGCACGAAATTGGCGGTATGTTTGATGTGACCCATGGTGCAGGTTTGGCAGCTATTTGGGGTAGCTGGGCACGCTACGTCCATAAGGATTGCTTGCACAGGTTCTACCAGTTTGCCGTTAATGTAATGGGTGTAGCTCCCTCTGCAGATAAGGAAGCTGTAGCTTTGGCAGGCATTGCCAAACTGGAACAGTTCTTCAGGTCTATTAATATGCCAACCTCTTTAAAAGAACTGGGCCTGGCACCAACAGAAGAACAATTAAAAGAACTGGCTCATAAATGCAGTATTACGACTCATGATGCCTTGGGTTCTGCTAAGGTTTTGCACGAGGCAGATGATTTGGCAATTTATAAAATGGCCTTATAAAAGATGAAGTAAAAAAAATACACCTCCTTTGTTATTTAAATAACAGGGGAGGTGTTCTTTTCTGTTTAGGTGTTTTTATAAATTCTTTTGCTGCTCCTCATAGGGAGAAACATGTACCATGCAATGCTTTACGTCAGGAAAATTAGCTTCCACAGTGTCGTGGACATGCTCGGCGATATGATGGGCTTCGTATAAGGAAAGGGCACCATTGGCAGCAATATCAATATCCACATAGTATTTGGAACCAAACATTCTGGCCCGGATATCATCAATACCCAAGACACCTTCTTGCTGACTGACATGTTTGCACATGGCCTCAATCATCTCCTGGTTGCAGGAATGATCCACCAGCTTGTTGGTGGCATCCATAAAGATGGATTTGGCTACTGCCAAAATCATGACAGCGATAACAATGGAGGCCAGGGAATCCATGATGGGAAAGCCTAAACGGGCGCCGGCGATACCGACAAAAGAACCAATGGAAGATAGGGCATCGCTTCTATGGTGCCAGGCATCTGCAACCAGAGCCCCGGAATTAATGCGATTGGCAATAACCATGGTATATCTGTACATAGCTTCTTTTACTACGATAGAAATAACAGCGGCAATCAAAGGCATGAGGGAAGGTAACTGCACTCGAAGGTAATCGCCGGTGACGATGTTTTTTACACCCTCATAGCCAATGCCCAAACCAATCATGGCTAAGATAACGCCTAAGAGCAGGGAGGCGATATATTCAATTTTGTCATGGCCATAGGGATGGTCCAGATCTGCGCTACGGTCAGACAATTTAATGCCGGCCATTACGATAAAGGTGGCCAGGACATCAGAGGCAGAGTGCACGGCATCGGAAATCATGGCAGCAGAATGACCGAAGATGCCGGCTAAAAGCTTTCCTACGCTGAGGATTACATTGACGACTATGCTAAGAAAAGAAACGTGCATGGCCTCACGGGTAAAATCTTCCTGGTCTGTACCTTTAAAGTTTACATTATTTGCATTGTTCATAAGAGAGACTCCTAACGATTATAGTTCTCTTTTACATAAAAAATAGCACCTGTGGAACAAACCGTCCCACAGGTGCTTTAAAATACCTGTTGCCAGAAAGGCCCGACTAACATAGAAACAAGGTTCTACTGTCTGATCAGATTGTACTGTATGAAATGTGCAGTGCAAAGAGATTATTAACGTAATAATACCATAAAAGGCTAAAAAGTCAATATTTTATTGCTCTTGACATAACCCCTAGAGGGGGATATAATCGAAATATAAAAGTAACCCCCATGGGGGATAATCAGGAGGTATTATGAGGGACGGCGAGGAAGTAAAGAACCAAATGAAACAACCTGCGGCTTGTTGTGACCATGAACATGCAGAAGAATGTTCATGCTGCCATGCTCATGCCGAGGTGATGCCTGCGCATCACAAGGTGGGCTATCATGTACCGGGACATGCTTTGGACTGTGATTGCTCTATCTGTCATCCTCATGAGCATTATTGTGATGTTTGTGGGGAAAGTCTGGAAAATTGTACCTGCCATATGCCGGATGCGGCGGCAGTGAAAAGGGTTTATACCTTGAACAATCTTCGCAGTGAGAACTGTGCTGCCAGAATGGAATACAAGATCAAGGAACTACCGGGAGTTAAATATGCTACCGTAAGCTTTGTCACGAAGCAGCTGAGATTGTCGGCCTGGCATCAGGATGAGCTTTTGCCGGCCATTAGGGAAATTTGCACCTCTATTGACTCTAATGTGGAAGTTGTACCCAGAGAAGGCGTGGGGCCGTTTAACTTTGTCAGCAAAACTTACATCATAGACAATATAGATTGCGCAGCCTGTGCAGCTAAACTGGAAAGAGCCATTAATGAGTTGCCTGGTGTGACTACGGCGCAATTATCCTTTACTACGAAATTGCTGAAGGTAACAGCCACGGAGGACAAGCAGCTCCAGACAGACATTCAGAAGGTCTGTGATGAGCTGGAGGAAGGCGTTGTTGTTACTGAGCGGACCGGTGCCACAGTCTTGGCTCAAGGTCTTGATGAAAAGGAAAAGTCAGGTGGTATTCTGACCAAAGTGTCGGAGGAACAAAAATCTCTGGCGGAGATTGTTATAGGCTTTATTCTTTATGTTGTTGCTGAATGGTCGGGAATTGTACCTGAAAACTACCATCTTTATGTAATGCTGGTTGCTTATTTAATACTCGGCAGAGAGATTTTATGGCTGGCCGTGAAAAATGTATTAAAGGGTAACGCCTTGGACGAAAACTTTTTGATGTCCATTGCTACGGTAGGCGCTTTTGCTACCAAGTCCTATGAAGAGGCAGTGGGTGTAATGCTGTTTTATCGTTTGGGAGAGCTTTTTGAACATAGGGCAGTAGAAAAAAGCCGTTCGCAGATTATGGATGCAGTGGACATGCGCCCGGAGGTTGTGAATCTGGTAGTAGGCACTGAGGTGAAGGTCGTCCCTGCTCAGGAAGCCAATGTAGGAGATATCCTTTTAGTAAGAGCAGGAGATAGGATTCCTCTGGATAGCATTGTGGTCGAAGGAGAAAGCTTTTTGGATACGGCACCTCTTACCGGGGAACCAGTACCGGTGAAAAAAGGTTTTGGCGATGAAGTGCTTTCCGGCTGCATCAATACCAATGCCATGCTGAAAATCAGGGTAGAAAAGGTATTGGCTGAATCCATGGTTACCAAGATATTGAATTCTGTGGAAAATGCCGCAGCCTCCAAGCCACAAATTGATCGTTTCATAACTCGCTTTGCCAGGATCTATACCCCGATAGTGGTGGCCATTGCTATTTTGGTAGTACTGGTCAATGGTTTGCGGTATGGACAATGGTACCAAGGTATTTATATAGCTTCAACTTTCCTGGTTATCAGCTGTCCCTGTGCTTTGGTACTCAGTGTACCGCTGGCGTTTTTTGCAGGGATTGGTGCAGGCTCCAAGCAAGGCATTTTGTTTAAGGGTGGCATCGCCTTGGAAGCCTTGAAAAATATTAAAGCAGTAATTATGGATAAAACAGGCACTATTACCAAAGGTAACTTTACGGTGCAGGCGGTGTACCCGGCTCCTGCTACAACGGAACAGGATGTTCTACTGGCCTGTGCCAGCACGGAGCAAATGTCAAGTCATCCTATTGCTGCCAGTATTGTGGCCAAGGCTCGTGAGAAGAATATCGCTTTAAGTACAGTGACTTCTTTCCGGGAATTTTCAGGAGAAGGCATGGCCGCCAAAATAGATGGTAGTGAGGTACTCTGTGGGAGTGAAAAATTGCTCAACAGATACCAGGTGGTTTTTGAGCAAGCGAATATCAATAAAACAGGCACAGTGGTTTTGGTGGCCAAAGATGGCAAATATCTGGGACAAATTGTTATAGGTGATACTATTAAAGAAGATGCAGTGCAAGCAGTTGCTGCAATGAAAAAGCTGGGCCTTATGACGGTAATGCTTACCGGTGATTCCGTAAACAGTGCCCAGGCCGTGGCCACACAGGTGGGTATTGATGAGGTCGATGCGCAGCTTTTGCCACAGGATAAATTTAATGCTTTGGGAAGGATTCGTACTAATTATGGCAGTGTCATGTTTGTAGGCGATGGCATCAATGATGCCCCGGTTTTGGCCGGAGCAGATGTAGGAGCTGCTATGGGAACAGGAGCTGATGCTGCTATTGAAGCGGCAGATGTAGTATTCCTTAATTCCAAGCTTTCCTGTGTTACCAAGGCTCTGGACATCGCCAGAGAAACAGTACAAATTTCCTGGCAAAATGTTCATTTTGCTTTGTCGGTTAAATTTGTTATACTGTTAGCAGGCCTTATGGGTCATGCTTCCATGTGGGCAGCGGTTTTTGCCGATACCGGCGTAGCGGCCTTGTGTGTGTTGAATTCTATTCGCATTCTTTATAAAAAGTCCTAAGAGGGTGAAAAAATTGGAGTATGGCTATACTCACAGCAAGAACATAGTGAATCGTCTGGCTCGTATAGAAGGACATGTGCGTAGTGTGAAAAAGATGGTGGAAGAGGGCAGAGATTGTTCCGACGTTTTAACCCAGCTGGCGGCTATTCATCAGGCAGTGGAAAACACCACTAAGGCTTTTTTGAAAGAGCATATTGAGCATTGTGTAACGGAGGCTATCAAGGAAGGCAAGCAGGATGAGGCACTGCAAGAGCTGGAAGTGGCAATTGACCGCTTTATGAGGTAATGTTGATGACTAAAAACGAAGAAGTGTTATTACAAAATATAACTAAGGCACTGCAAACAACTTCGCCAAAAGCAGAAAAAGAATTGAAGCTTTGGGATGCGGCAGTAATGCTGCCTCTACTGGAAACCAGGGAGGGACTGAGCATTTTGTTTCAGGTGCGCTCTATGAAGCTCAATTGGCAACCGGGCGATATTTGCTTCCCGGGCGGCAGAAGAGAGCCCGAGGATGAAAATTTGGCCCTTACAGCGCAACGGGAAACGGAGGAAGAGCTGGGACTTTCCAAGGACGATTTTACCTTGCTGGGCCCCCTGGACTATTTCTATACCTATGTAGGTCCTATGCTTTTTCCCTATGTGGGCGTCATTCATCATCCGGAGAATATTAAAATCAGTACAGAAGAAGTGGCAGAAATATTTACTGTACCTATTGCAGACTTGCTTAAAATTAAGCCGAGAAGCGGAACTATCACTATTGCATCCAAACCGGAGAAGGATTTTCCTTTTGATGTACTACCGGAATACAAGACGGATTGGACCGTTCGCAAGGACTACAAGGTATATTGTTATAACTACAAAAACCGTAGGATCTGGGGCATGACGGCCCGGGTTTTGCATAGCTTTTTAGCTAAAATCAGAGCACTATAGCAGACGCTATGGTGCTTTTACTTTATCCCGACGTTTTATGCTATAATAAGGGGTAAATTAAAAAAGAAGGATGGAAGAAACATGGCAGAGAAATTATTGCTAATAGATGGCAGCAGCCTTATCCACAGAGCGTTTTTTGCCCTACCGCCCCTTACTACCAAAAAAGGTGTGAATACCGGAGCTGTATATGGATTTTGCAATATGCTTTTAAAGCTCTTACAGGACGAGAAACCTCAATATGTGGCTATTGCCTTTGATAAATCAAGAAAAACCTTTAGAACACGAAAATACGAACAATACAAGGCACAAAGGAAGCCCACACCCTCTGAACTGGCGGAGCAGTTTCCTTTGGCTTTAAAATTATTTACCATGATGGGCATTAAAGCCTTTGAAGTGGATGACTACGAAGCTGATGACATTATCGGTACCTTGTCAGCAGCTGCAGCTGACGATGTGGAGGTACGCATTGTTACCGGCGATAAGGACGAATTTCAGCTGATTAAGGACAATGTGAAGGTATATTATACCAAGCACGGTATCAGTGATATCGTTGTTTATGATGCTCAGGAGTTTGCCCGGAACTACGAGGGTCTGGCGCCCAAGCAGATCATTGACCTCAAGGGCCTGATGGGCGACGCCAGTGATAATATTCCCGGTATACCGGGAGTAGGTCCTAAAACTGCCTTAAAGCTGCTGGTAGAATACCAGTCTGTGGAAAACGTACTGGACAATGCTGATAAAGTCAGTGGCAAAAGCCTAAAAGAGAAGCTGCTGAATAATAAAGAACAAGCTCTTATGTCCAAGGATTTGGCAACTATTTGCCTGGAGGCGCCCGTTGATAAGGAGCTGTCTCATTACACCTTGCAAGGCATGACTCCAGAGGCCAAAAGCTTGATGGAAGAGTTGCAATTTAGGACCTTTTGGGATAGATTCTTGCCTGTGCTGGGAGCGCAGGGAGCAGCTGTGAGTGATGAACCTATGAGTCTGTTTGGCGAGGCCGCTCAGGAGTCCAAGCCTACCTATGATCAGAAGGAAGTAATAACTGTTGCCGATAAAGCGAAATTTTGGCAGAAGCTGCAATTAATTAAAACTGTGGTACCCATGACCTACGAATGTGCAGGAGAAATTCCGGAGCTGGCTGTAAAAAAAGTGGAATTTTTTCTGGACAATACTAATTATGTCCTCAACATTGACCAAGCGGACGAAGAGGAGCTTTATGCCTATTTGGCAGATGCCAGGGCTTCCAAGGCTCTTTGTGATGCCAAAGAATTATATAAGGCCGTCTTGTGCCATGGCAGACAAATGAACGGAGTCACAGAGGATATTGCTTTGGCAGCTTACCTTTATGAGCCCGGTGAAACAAGCTATGCTTTGCCTACTCTGGTAAGCAGGTATTTAGGTGGGGAAAGCAGCAGTGCAGCCCAAGTGGCAGCGTTGGTGCCCAAGCTGCAGGCTTATCTAAAAGAGAAAGAGCTGACTAAGCTATATAACGAAATTGAACTGCCCCTTACTCCTATACTTGCTCAAATGGAAGTAAATGGTATAAAAATTGACCGGGCTATGCTGGCAGACGTTACCAAGGAAATGACTAAGAAGGTAGCCGACCTGGAGAGCCTTGCCATGGAGCAGGCCGGAGAAGAATTTAATCTAAAATCTCCCAAGCAATTGGGACAATTACTTTTTGAAAAACTGAATTTGCCTGTTATCAAAAAAACTAAAACTGGCTATTCCACCGATGTTTCTGTGCTGGAAGAGCTGCAAGGCCGACATCCGGTGGTAGATACGATTTTGGAACATAGAAAACTGTCCAAGCTGTTGTCCACCTATCTGGAAGGCTTGGAGCCTTTGGTTAATAAAATTACCGGCCGAATTCATACCCATTTCCAACAAATGGTAACGGTGACAGGCAGATTGTCCAGTACGGAGCCCAATTTGCAGAACATTCCTACCAGAACAGAAGTAGGTAGGCGGATGCGGGAAATGTTTGTACCGGGAGAAGGCTATGATCTTTTAATGTCCTGCGATTATTCCCAGGTAGAATTAAGAGTAATGGCCAGCATTGCTCAGGATCAGCTCTTAATGGACTCCTTTGCCAAAGGACAGGATGTCCATGCCAGAACGGCCTCTGAGGTTTTTGGCGTGCCGCTGGAAGAAGTCACTGCTCATATGCGCATGCGAGCTAAGACTGTTAACTTTGGTATTATCTATGGAATCAGCGATTATGGACTAAGCAAGCAATTGGGCGTGCCCAGAGCGGAAGCAGCGAGATATATCGAAAGCTATTTTACTCGCTATGTAGGCGTGAAGGCCTATATGGAGGCGGAAATTGCCAAGGCAAAGAAGCTGGGCTATGTAGAAACACTTTTTGGCAGACGACGCTACTTGCCTGATATTAATCACAGCAATTACAATCTGCGCAGTTTTGCAGAACGGACTGCCATAAATACGCCTATTCAAGGCACAGCAGCCGATATTATCAAGGTAGCGATGCTGAAGGTAGCTAAGGCTTTGCAAGAAGCTAAGGTAAAGAGCCGGGTACTGCTTCAGGTCCATGATGAACTGGTGCTGGAAGTGACAAATGAAGAAAAAGACAAAGTTGCTAAGATAGTAGAGCAGGAAATGGAAAATGCAGTAAAATTACAAGTGCCCTTGGTGGCTGAGGTTGCCACCGGTAAAAACTGGGCCTTGGCGAAATAGGGTGAAAAAATGCCGGAACTACCGGAAGTAGATCAAGTAAGAAAAACGCTTATTCCTCATATTGTGGGGAAAACTATAAAACAAGTGGAAGTAAGACTTCCCAGAATGATTCAATATCCCGATGCAGCTGTTTTTGCCCAGAAGGCTGCCGGTAAGGAAATTACCGGAATTGCTAGAAGGGGCAAATATCTCCGCATTAATTTGAGTAAGGATATGTACATATTGGCTCATCTTAGAATGACCGGTGCCCTTTTAGCAGTAAACAAAAAACAGCCGGAACCGCCTTATGCCCATATTAAATTTGAACTGACAGGTGAAGAAAATCTGTGGTTTACTGATATTAGGACTTTTGGTACCTTGTATCTTATTGACCATGATGATAAAGTAATTGAGGGATATGCCACTTTAGGGCCTGAACCGCTAAGCGATACCTTGACAGGGGAATATTTGGCGGATGCCTGTAAGAAAAAAACCGGCGCTATTAAGGCTGTCATCTTGGACCAAAAAATCATTGCCGGTCTGGGTAATATTTATGCCGACGAGGCTTTGTTTGGCGCCGGGATACTACCTACCAGGCAGGCTAATGCCTTAACAAAAGATGAATATGCCAAGCTGGTTAAAGCAATTAATACAGTTATTGCCCAAGGTATTAAAAACCATGGCACCACCTTCCGTAACTATCAGGATGCAGACGGCAAACAAGGCACTAACGTGCTTTATTTGAATGTTTATGGTCGCAAGGGACAGCCCTGCAAGAAATGTGGGGCCATTTTGGAGCATTGCAAGGTAGTAGGCAGGGGCAGTGTGTATTGTCCACATTGCCAAAAATAATACTCTAGCAAACGTGATGTGAGCGTGAAGACTATGAAAATCATTGGCTTAACCGGCGGCATTGGCTCCGGCAAAAGTACAGTAAGTGCATATTTACGGCAAAAAGGTATCAGTATTTTGGATGCCGATGCCATTGTCATTGCAGCCGAAGCCAAGGGATCACCATGTTTTCCTGCTATTGTGGACGTTTTGGGCAAGGAAGTACTTACCGCCGAGGGAGAATTGGACAGAAAATTGGTCAGCAAGCTGGTTTTTGCCCATCCGGAGAAGCTAAAAGCCCTAAATGACATAGTTTATGCTTGCGTGGAAGCGGCCAGAGTAAAACTTTTAGACGAAAAAAAAGCTGAAAAAATTGTTGTATTTGATATACCTCTTTTGATAGAATGTAACTGGAATAAAAAGGTAGATGAAGTTTGGCTGGTAGCAGTAGATAAGGAAACACAAATTGCTCGAGCAATGGCCAGATCCAAATTCTCCCGGGAAGAAGTGGAGAGGCGGATTAATCTTCAGATGTCTTTGGAAGACAAAAAGCAGTATGCTGATGTGATATTGGATAACAGTGGCAGCTTGGAGCACCTGTATGCGCAGGTGGATGCTGCCTTAATTAAGATAGAGAGTTGAGATACACTGTGCAAAAAAGAAAACGTAGTAGTATGGGCTCTTTTTTCTTTGCCCTTATCTTGCTTTTAGTCGCTGTGTTAGGCTATGAGATTTGGAACTCTGACTATATACAGCGTAAATTTGTTTATAAATGGCCTTACGCTCAAGAAATACATGTTCATAGTGCTAAATACCGGGTAGATCCCTACCTGGTTGTTGCCGTTATGAAAAATGAGAGTCATTTTGACTCTGAGGCCCAATCCCATAGGGGTGCTATGGGATTGATGCAGATTATGCCGGAAACGGGAGCTTGGATTGCCAAATCCATAGATTTTCCCAATTTTAAGGACAAGATGCTTTTATTGCCGGAGCTGAATATTAAATTTGGCTGTTGGTATTTAGGTGAATTGGAACACGAGTTTCAGCAAAATGAAATACTTACCTTGGCAGCTTATAATGCAGGTAGGGGTACTGTCCAAGACTGGATGAAAGAAAATAAGTGGGATTATAACTTTAACGATACCACCCTTATTCCTTTTGAAGACACCAGAAAATACGTAGACCAGGTCATTAAAGATAGGAAACGTTATCAATATTTATATCAGAATCTTAAGGCTAACCCTTGACCTAGTTTTGCCCTTATGATAAGATAATCATTGTTCCAGCTAATTGGCTGTGAACTATGCGGTTGTGGCGGAATGGCAGACGCGCTAGCTTGAGGGGCTAGTGGGAGCAATCTCGTGCGGGTTCAAGTCCCGCCAACCGCACCATCATATACACAATAATTATTCACATCAATATCGACATAATCTGCCGAGATAGTCACAGTGCGGATAATACGCTGCATTAAAGCTTGGATTTCTTCCAAGCTTTTTTTATTTTTTAAAATGGACACATATTTGTCAAACATTTTCTGAACATATTCAGGGTTGATTGTGATTTCCGGTTCGGCCTGAATATCGTCAATTTTGACTTTTACGGAGGTTAATTCTGCTTTTACGTCAGATAACCTTTTTAAATCATATTCGTCAGCCATACCGCCTTCCAGTATGCTATACAAGGCATTTAATCTTTTTTCTATGCCGTTTCTTTGTGCAATAAGGCTGTTAAGTTGTTTAGGCTCTGTTTTGGCCGCTTCTTGGTATTTGGATGTAGCAGCAGTTATAATTTCAGCAACATTCTTAGTTAAAACGTTCTTCAAAACTGCATTAGTCACAAGATCTTCTAAGTCATGCTTTGGTATCTTAGGAACCTGGCATTTATTGTCTGATTTGGAATGCTGGTCAATGCATTGGTAATATACATATCTATGGCCATGAGCCGTGGCGGAAGTTCCGCAAGCTGCCTTACCACATGAACATCTAACCAAGCCGGAAAGAATATAAGGTTCTTTTGCTTTATTTCTGCCTGGGCGGCGTTTGTTCTTAGCTATAATATCCAATACTCTGGCGTATTCAGATTTAGAGATTATGGCCGGGATAGCATCTTTAATGACAATCATATCATTGGCTGTACTATGGCTATTCCTACGGCCGTCATAGCGTGTCTTAACCTTACCAAAAGTATAAGTGCCACAGTAACGAGGATTATTAATAATAGAGTATAAAGAGTTCCGGCCAAATGACTTACCGACTTTAGTTTTATAACCATGAGCTTCTAAGACATTAGTAATCTTATGATATCCGTATCCTTGCAGATATAAATTAAATATCATACGAACAATAGGAGCTTCCTCTTCATCAATGACATATTTCTGATTAACAACTTTATAACCAAGTGGCGGAGTGCCACCGGGGAACATGGCTTTAAGAGCATTTTCTCTTTGACCCTTTTTGGTTTCATTGGCCAAGTTCCGGGAATAATAGGCGGCAAAGCCTACCAGGTTATTCTCCATTAGTTGGCCTTCTGCGGAACTGTCTATGCTTTGCGCTGCATATTCATAGCGTAGTCCCAGGGAGAGTATCTTTCTCTTAAAATTATAATAGTCATATTCATTTCTGGCGTTTCGATCTAGCTTATGAAAGATGATAACATCATAAATGTTTTGTCTGGCATCAGCTAGCATGGCCTTGTAATTATCTCTCTTGGCTATTGTGGTACCGCTTTTGGCTTCATCCTTATAGATTTTTACTATAATATAACCCTTTTTACGGCAGTATTCTCGGCAAGCTCTTACCTGGGCATCAATACTCTCTTCTCTTTGTGATTCACGGCTGAATCTGGCATATATTACTGCTCTTTCATTCATAGGACCATCCCTTTCTTAGTCGCATATTTTTGACAAAAAGTGTGCATATTATTTAGAATAAAAGCAGAAAGTGTTATTCTGCTTTCAATGCATATAAACAATAAAGGCCTTCCTTGGCATAGGGAGGCCTTTTATGATATAATATCAAGAGCTAAAGGTCTCCAGTCGTGGGAGTATTTGGCAATGACCGTTCGGTGTTGGCGCACCGGCGGTCTATTTTTTTACTTATTATCTTCAGGATGATTTTTTGCCCATTCAATTTGGCCTTTCATACTTGCAGATGGTTTTTTTCTTTGAGGTTCTTCAGGTGGAGCACAAGAGGCCATCGCTTTTTCTTTAAAATCAGCAGGTAAATCCCTTTGGCAATGTGGGCAAACAACTGCATCTATATGTATTAGTTCCTTGCAAAAAGGACATGGTACTCTTCCACTTGCGCTTGCATCTTTAAGCTTTTGGTCCTCTGTTTTAGAAATTATAAGAGAGTGGGGAAGAGCAACGATAAACAATAAAAAACCATAAATATACCAGGTCATAAAATCTCGGCCCTTTTTTGATGCAATAGTTGCAGGAATAAATCCTAAAATCAAAGCAGCAACAATACCAGCAAAAGTCATAATAGATTCCTCCTCTAAAATTTATTTTATATTATTTAAACCACCTTGGATAATTCTAAGAATTATGCGCCTTTCCCACGGGCAGTTTCTTGGGGAAAGGTGGTAAAATCCGGATTAAGAGTAAATGATTTGACGGCATCGGAGGCGATTCGCTGTCCTTTTTTATTGAGACTACGAAAATCTTCTATAAGTGAAATTTCATCTTTTGTAAGAGATTTAGCTATTTTAGCGATATTATCATCTAAATAATAAGCTTGGCGGTTATCTTTTTCATCAAAAAAATAACTTTTGGGTACTGAGAATACTGCTGATAACTTTTCAATTACACCCATTCTTGGAATAGATTTTTTTAGTAACCACTTACCAACAGTTGATTCTGAGATACCGATTGTTTCAGCCAATTCTCTTTGTGTAATATTATTTTTATCAAGAAGTGTTTTAAGCTTTTTTACAAATATATCTTGAAAAGCTTGAACTTCATTGTTTGTCATTATTATCACATCCTTTACATATTCTGATTATAGAATAAAATTCTAATAAAAGCAAGAATAAAAAGCCGAAAAATAGAATTTAAGTATTGACACTAGAACTAAATTCTAGTATACTTTCAAAAAGAGGGGGTGAGATAAATGGAATTTAAAATGTCTTTAAAGGCAGCAAGAACTCAAGGTGAACTTACTGTTATTAAAATGGCTAGAGCGCTTGAAATCGGCAAGGACAGATATCTTAAGTGGGAAAAGCATCCAAGCTTAGTTCCTGCTGTTTATCAGCCCAAAATTTCAGAAGTTACCGGCGTTCCGCTAAACCTTATTTTTTTTGGCAATTAGCTAGAATATAATTCTAGCTAATAAAGGAAGGAGAAAATCATGGCCAACGTAGGAATTTCAAATCCGGGAACTAGCCATATAAAAATAAAGCAATTGGAGTGGAATAACCTTGTAAGGGCTACGTTCCAGGCTTGCCTAAAAAACAAGGGCGACAATGTCCATCATGAAAATATTTTAAAAAAAGATGGCAGCAGCATTAAAGCTGATGCATGAGGAGCTGCCATGAAAAAAATAATTGAATTTTGGGCCAGGCATGAAGCTCTTATTGGCTTCCTTATGGATTGCATTGCTATTGTCTTAGCAATATGTGCCATTGAAAGAACGCTCCCAGCATATGTACGACATTAATTTAGGAGGAGAAAAAAATGAATCTAATTGTTAATATAGACGATTCACAAATAGAAGAAAAAATTAAAAAGCTTAACCAAAAAATAAAAGAAATTCGCGAGCTTACCAAGGAGCTAAATAATATGCCAGGAGTAAAAGTAACTCTAGCATCAGAAAAGGCTGATGCTAAAGCATCAGCCCCAAAGGATTAAAGATTCTCTTTTACTTTTTTGTACAGAAAGAAGAGGACATGAAAGGTAGGCTATAAAAATGGAAAATAAAAAAGTTGAAAATCAGAATAAATCAGAACTGCTAATAATGTTTATAAATCATACTAAAGCCTTAATAGAGATATCTGAGAAAAATCATCCCGAACCACAGATAGAGACTGAGATTCGGGAAGACGTGAGATTAATACTTACTAATGTTTTTAATTTTCAGTTGTCATTGTTAGCATGGAGGTAACAAATTGGTTAGAAGAATAGAAGGTGGATAAATGTTTACTGATAAACATATTGAAATAATGAGTTTAGCAATTAGCTGTGAACGTACAGATGTGGCCAAAAAAGCATTTGACATGATTCCGTGCATTGATAACGAAGTTGGTGTTAAACGATACTATGAACTAAAAAAAGCTTTTATGCTGGTTGCGGCAGTAGAAGCATTTGGAATAAGCAAGGAGCTGGATAACTATTTACACAAGTATAAAGCTACTGTCTGAAAGACTGCTGCATATAATGTTTGATATTTGCATATATGGTCACTGATGCTAGAAAGCATGCCTTTTTGCAAAGGATAGCCTTTTTGAATGCAGTCAAAAAGTGGTTCAAGATTTTTAATTAATAACGTTTTTTCTTCTTGTGAAGTTTCTAGAGTTTTAATAAGAGTTTGAATTTGTTCAAAAGAATATCCTTGAGAAATATTTATTGTGTTTCCTTTAGCATTATTACCAACAATTCCATTATTCACCAAGGAATTTGTATTTATTGTTATTCCAGTGGCAGCATCTGTTATACCTTCTATCTTGGCTATTCCTTTTTCGGTTAGTCGGCAACTTATATTACTGCCTATACATTCTGCATATGGTTCTATAAACCCAGAAGATTTTAGCAACCGATAGTTATCTAGTATCTCTGGTAAATTTTTTACATCTTTGTTTGGAACGCTATAAGCAGGTATTTTTTTAGCACAAGTTTCATCATAAAAAAACTGTAGCAGTTTCATCATATCTTCATGTTTAGACATAATACCATCTCCTTTTTTTAATTATATCATTATACAAAATTGAAAGGTAGGAAATCTCAAATGCAAATCGTTATTAATGTTTCAGATGAGGATTTTATTAGGATTAACCAAAAGATTGAGAAAATCAAGGATGAGCAGCAAGAGTGGAAGAGAATAAACCAAAACTGTAGTGATCTTATTCAAAACTTACCGCAGTTTTCTGTAGATAAAGATAAGCTCAAAAAAGGCAATGAACATTTCCTTGATGTTTTAAATTCTGCATTCAAGGGAATGAGCGTTACACCAGGTGTACTTAAAACTGTTAAGATGCATAGCCTAAAAATAGTGCCGGCATATTTTGATGATGTGGCCAGCGGCAAAAAGAAGTTTGAAATTCGTAAGAATGATAGAGATTTTCTTGTCGGCGACTTGCTTAATCTTCGTGAGTGGAATCCAGAGGCAGAAAGATATACCGGCAGGGAGCTTACGGCCAAGGTTACTTATAAAATCAACGGCGGCCAATACGGCCTTGACGCTGATTACTGTGTGCTTGGAATCGAAATCGACAGTAAGGAGTGATTTCATGAAAAAAGCAATAATAGCTCTAATCATAGCTCTTAGTCTTTCCGGAATTGCCCAAGCGCTTGAACAAGCTCCACATCCTCAAAGCACAATGATAATTACTGTGCAGCCAGGCGAAACTCTCTGGGAAATTGCCGGCAGATATATGGAAGATGGCCAGAACATCCAAGAAGCTATGTATATCATTAGAAAAGCCAATCCTGGTAATATACCCGGCGGCATGGTTCTCTCCGGAGAGAAACTTATTATTCCCGTACCCATGAGCATGGAGGCTAAATGACCAAGCATCAAAGGGCATTACTAGAACAGGCATTTTTGGCCATTCGGGTTTATTGCAAATCCATAGACTGTTCTAATTGTCCTTTCTATATTAACGGACCTACTTGTATTGCAGATAATTTTTTAAAAATATTGGAAGAAGAATTTGATAATAAGCGAAAGGAAAAAACCAATGATAAACCACAATAAGAAATTAATTTATGTTGCACACCCTTTCAATGGTTCTGAGGTTAATGTAGCCAAGGCTACGGACCTATTGGTGCTTCTCCAGCAGCAGTATCTAGAACAATATACCTTTGTTTCTCCTATTCATGGGTTAAACGTTGGTCTAGCTTATGAGTGCTTAACAGCCGATATTGCTATATCCAACTGTATTAATCTCCTTAAGCGGTGTGATGAGGTTTGGGCAGCTCCTGGATGGCGGGAATCAAGTGGATGCTTAGATGAATACCATTTTTGCCAACAGAATAAAATTCCATTTTACGAAATGAAATTTTCTGTTTCTCCTTTTTTGATAAACGCCGGGCAGGTAGAAGGCAAAGTAGAAGAGCCTGAAGAACCTAAAGTACCGATACCTATCGAAGATAAAGCAGAATTGCCGGAACATGATTTCGGCAAGCTATTTACTAAGGAAGATTTAGATTTTCTTGATAAGTTTTCGGCCAAAGGCGGTTCTGTTAAGGCACTAGCAGGAAAGGCCGGCATTAAGTGTAAAGTATTCTATGCAAGAATCTACAGGGCTAGGAAAAAATTAAAGGAACAGGATACACCGCAAATTGAAAAGGCTGATTCTGTGGCTGCCAAGAAAAAAGAAAACTTTATAAAGGCCATGACAACTAAACGCAATCTTTCGAGGTTTAGCAATGAAGATCTTAAATAATTGTCCATATCGTCAAAAGGCAGATACTAAAAAGCGTAAATTAACAAGATGGTTTGATATTAATAATTACTTTATCTGCTTCTTGGATGGCAAGGGATGTATGCCAGAAATTGATAGGAGATGCCCCAGAGATACAGGAGGTGGCGGTAATGAGAATTAGGATACAGCGTTCCGGAGAAAAAATAAAAACAGAAGGTAGCGTTCCTAATACTGTAATAAACATTATTGTTGAAGAGTTTGTTAGGTTTATGTTGGCAAACAAAATGACCGCTAGTGCTAAGGACACCAGCGGTCAAGGTTCAAAATATCCAGACAGAAATTTTGAAGTTATTTAAATTATACCACAGATTGAGGAGGTGGCAATATGTATTTTAATGTATGTCCACATTGTGGAGCCCATTTAGACCCCGGCGAGCGTTGCGACTGCCTGCAAGAAAAACAGAAGTCACCTATTCGAGAACATATAGTGAGTGATTCTGAAAAGAGTAGGAGGACAAATTATGAATCAGGAAGTTATAAACAAAATCAACGAAGAAGTTATTAAAAATAAAAATAATACTGCGTTTGTTCGTATTGCTGATTATTTAAAGTTTAAGGTTGCCGGAGACGAAAAGGCAGCAGCTAAATACCTTGGAAAGAACGGAAGTATTCAGCATTGCTACGATGATATTCGCTCAATGGCCAGAAAAGAATCTTCCGGTAACGCCTGTTGTGTTGAAGATGAGAAAGTGTTTGGCTGGGCGAAGGAATTCTATGGCTTAACTAATGCTGCTGAATCAGACGGCATAGATATTGATAAGCTCTTAGAATAGGAGTGATCTTATGTCCTTAGATGTCACAAAAAAACAAGTTAAAGAAATATTGAGCCACTTTCCGGATATTAATAGCAAAGTAAAAAGCTGGATAAGGCACGATGTAATGAATAATTATATTATCGTCAAGGATAAGAAGCATAAAGAAAAAGGCTGGTGTACCTGCTGTCGGCACTCTGTAGAATTAGAAAATAGTCAGCACTTGGCGAATGTAGTATGCCCATATTGCGGCACAAATGAGCAAGTAATATTTGCCTGGCGCCGAAAAGCTGAGAGAACAGAGGTACAGTATTGGGTATATTTTAATAAATCCAAAAAGGATAAAGATGCCATAGTAGCACGTTGGGGGGAATCAGTCCGGAATGAGTATAATAGCAAGCTGAGTTCCTATGACAACATTTTAAATTACTTTTTAGCTTATTATGTCTTTTATCCACATCAAGTGCATAAAAAAAATATTATGTTGAAACATAATGGTAGAGCCAACTGGCCTTTTAATCAGTGCAAATCGATTTATCCCAACGAATATGAATTACGAAAAACAATTTTCCCTCTCAATAATTCAAGTGATTATTATTTTAATTGTAGGCAGGGGACCTTTATTGATGCAAAAAGCCTATTGGATGCAGTAAAAAATACTAAATTTCAATATATTTTTCCAGACAAATTAATGCCGATTCAAGATATGGCTCCTAATCATGAGCAAGCTTTTATCCGTTGGTTAGATGTATACAATAAATACCCAGCTCTTGAATATTTATGGAAAATTGGCTTAAAAAGATTTACTAGAGACATGGTAGATCATATCTATATGATTGCTGATTTTGGCGTTAATGCTAGAGGAAAAACAATAAAGGATTTTTTAGGATTCAACCCTACGCCAGAAGAAGTGGCAATCATAGAAGAGCAAGGTTCTGAAAGAATTAACATAATTAAGTATTGGGAAGAAAACTTAAAGAATTTGGGCATAATTTCTCTTGCCCAGTTTGCTGGAGCTAGAGGCATGATTTGCTGGCAATATGAGTTGGAAAGGCTCAAAAGGATACACTTATATGAAAAAAGTTTTGTCAAGATATTTAATCACCTTGAAAAATGGCGGGCTTTGTATCTCAACAAGCAGACCTACAATGACATACTGACGACTTGGGATGATTACATTGATATTCTTAAGCAGCATCATCTTAATGTTAAAGACCTAATGTATCCAAAAGACCTATTCAAAGCACACAGCCACCAGGTAATGCAAATAAAGCTTTTGCTTAACAAAGAAGTAAATAAAAAAATAATAAATAGGGCAAAAGATTTGGGCAAACTGTCTTATCAAAACGAATCATTTGTAATAAGGCCTATCAATGATTATCAAGAGTTGTACGAAGAGGGCAATTTCCTACATCATTGTGTAGCCAGCTATGCAGACCGGTACGCATCAGGCAAAACCAATATTTTTACAATACGAGATATTAAACAGCCGGCGATGCCAATTGTTACGGTTGAAATTAATAAAAAAAGTATTGTGCAAGCCAGGGCCAAATTTGACCACCGACCGAAAAAGGATGTTGCGACATTTTTGAAAGAATATCAAAAGGCTAAAGGCTTAAAAGGAGAATGGACACATGAAGAAATGTATTGATAATACTGAAATTGCAGTTGCTAGGACAGTAGAAATGGTTGCAGCGGAAATCAATGGCATTAAGGACCAGACCAGGCAGATGGTGCTGGTCAATGCTATTGCTATTGGCCAGAGATTAGCTGAAGCTCACGAAATGGTGCCTTATGGCGAGTGGGAGAAGTGGCTCAAAGAGAATGTTAATTATTCTAAAACCACCGCTACTAATTTAATTAATATCTTCAATGCTTATTCCACTGACCAAGGCCAGTTATTTGGAGTGCAGACAAAAAGCCAAGCGCTTGGTCAACTTAGCTATACACAGGCGCTTGTTTTGCTTGGCCTTCCGGCTGAAGAGCGAGAAACATTTGTAATTGATCATGATATGGAAAGTATCTCCACAAGAGAGCTTCAAAAAATCGTTGATGAAAAAAAGGCAGCCGAGAAAAAAGCTCAAGAATTCAACTCCATGCATATCGAGGACCTTAGCCGGATAGATAAACTGGAGAAAGACTTGGAGAAGTCCAAAACAAACAAGGATAAAGAAAAAATCAAACAGCTGAAAGACCAGCTTAAAAACGAGCAAAAGTATATTGCTGAATTACAAAAAAATGCCCATAAAAAAGAGATTGTCGAGAAGGTACCTGATGAAGTAGTGGCAGAGCTAGACAGTCTCAGAAAGAAAATAAAACTAACCGATACCGATGCTAAGTTTAAGGTTAATTATAAAATTTTCCACGATAGTTTCGAAGAAATGGCCAACTTAGCTCAATCCGATGTTAAATATGCAAAGGCATTAACAGAAATCTTAAGTAAGCTCCAAGCTGAAGCTATTAAATTAGCTTGCCTTGCAATAGACAGGGAGGATAAATCTAATGAAAATAATTAATATATCTTTTGGCGGCGGCAAGGTGAAAATTAATTACCTTTCCGGCGAAAATGATAAGGAAGAGAACGTACTGGCAAGCCCGGACTTGCCAGCACCAGAATTTATCAAGGCATTAAAAGCAATTATGCCTGTGTTTGCACAATATTTTCAGCTTCCCGATGCCGTAATCAAAAAGTGCGAGCTGAAGAAGTTGAAATTTAAGCACTATGATTATCTGAAGGATAAGGATGCTTTTGATTATAGAATCTTTGCAACATTTAGCTATGATCCTAGCTACTTAACAGATGGTGTCATTGCAGGTGAATGTATAGAGATTCCGGCTCAATTTGATAAAGAAAAAAATAAATTTATTGTGGATGCCAAAAAGGCCGGAGATGCAATCCAGGAACAGGCTCTATTGTACATTAATGGCGAAAGAGCACAAACCAAGCTGGATTACGATAAAGAATAATGCCGGCCTGGACAGAAGAGGATTATGCTGACTACTTGGCCAAACGCCAAAAAAAGAAATCTATACATAAGACCAATGGTCCGGTAGTTAGCGTTGGCTCTAAAACTAAAAGTAAATATTCAAATAAAAAAGTTTGGCTTGATGGCATGATTTTCGACAGCACCAAGGAAGCTGCATACTATGCTGACTTAAAGCTGCTATTAGCGGCAAAAGAGATAATTGCTTTTAACTGCCAGGTTGAATTCATTTTACAAGAAGGCCAGATTGGTACAAAACCAATAATTTATAAAGCTGATTTTCTAGTAATTGATAAAACTGGCCATCCGTATTATGTGGATGTGAAAGGCTTTAAGACCGATGTCTACAAGATGAAGAAAAAGATGCTTTTGACCAAATATCCAAATATTGATTTTAGGGAGGCGTGAAATGCTTAGATTTCAAGTTTTATTTAGCAGCAGGGCAAACAATAACTATCTACAAAGAATATTTTATAACTTTGCATATGAACATCGGCAACTTGCCAAAGATGATGCCGTAATGTTTTTAGCACATCTTCTGAGTTGGCTGGAAGAGGAAATTAAAGAAGATGATCCTGATTATTGGTCTACTGTTCTTCCTTGCACACATAGAGAGTGGCTTCAAACCCTATCTAACGAGGAATATGCAAAGGCACTCTCATTATCAAGAGATAAATATATGTGTCCGGTCTGCGAGAAAAGATTTAATAAAAGTTGTAGTTACGGTCCTGAGAACGAAGAATCCTGTATCAAAGCACTGGCAAAATGGCTTTCATTAATTCATCAAGATGATTTGCCATTGTGTCCGTTTACTGGATGCCCAGATTGTAATAGAGAAATGAAAGTATTTTCATTTCAAAACAACATGAAAGAAGAAAGATTTTCAGTTAGGCCAAAAAATCGTATGCCTAAAACAGCTCTTTTTAGTTGTCCAAGTACAATTCTTTTTGAAACTAAAGAAGAAGCCAAAGCTGCATGGATTAAGGCCATTGGAAGAATATCTCATAAGTTTTAGGGAGGCTTGAAATGAACAAAGTTATTGATAATCTGCTGCATCCTATAAAGTCAATACCTTTAGAAGTTGTTTATGGAGCAATTAAAATAATAAAGGCAGTTTGTACTTTAAACGGTCAATATTGTCAAAACTGTTGCTTAAGAGACGAATATAATCATTGTTCTATCATCACTAATCCTTATCCAGCAGAATAGTTTATTGTCAAACATGATGATATAGCCTTGAACAAAAGCCTTTTTATGGATGAATTTGATATAGAAAAAGAAACAAATAATAAAGGTGATGAATCATGAAAATAGTCTTTGAAAATAATCAATCAGTAGATATGCCATATCCGGCATGGGTGATTTCAAAGCATATGGGCCTAGTTGGCGGCTTGTTAGTCGTGTCTTATCAACTTGATCCTGACAGGGAAGAATGTTTCTTATGGCATTTGTGGGATGCTGTTAAATGCTGGTGGCACTGCCGAAAATACTAGAAAGGTGAACATATAATGCCTAAAAATTGTATTTGCGATGATGATGATGACGAAATTACCTGTCCCAAAGGATTTAAAATATGTTGCCAATTTTGTGACGTCAAAAAGCAATGCGAATCAGAATTAGGCTACAAACCTTGCTTGCTTACTTATAAAGAATGCAAGGACTTTTATAAGGAACATAAAAAATGAATATAAAAAAGACAAAATATATTTGCGGTGATGATTGGAGAGAAGATAACTGTCCAAAACATTTAAAAAACTGTTGCCGTTTTTGCAAGTATGAAGCTGGCTGTAAATTTGCATTAGGATATTACCCATGCAACTTATATCCAAATCAATGTATGGTATTTGAGGAGGTAAAAAATGAGCGAAAACAGAATTAAGATTATTTACGGAAATGAGGATTTAGAGAAGAAAGTAAATACTTTTTAAAAAAATCTCAATGGAAAAGTATTAAACATAAATACTAAAAATGTGTCTCATCCTCTTGATGGTAACTGTTTACAGTGCACAATTTTATATATTGAATATCCGCCAAGGCAGAGCTGGTTATAGCATGGAAGATAAGGTATATATGGATACTCAAGAGCTTATTAAGCAACTTTGCCCTTTTTATAAGGAAAATCGTCATAGAGTTGACGAAGATAAATGTTACGGCATCACTTATTATGATTCGGCCACTCCTTCTGATTTATGCAGCAAGTGTATTTTAAATGATGAATATCATCATTATTAAAAGGAGGTTCTAAAACCATGGAAACCACGACTAACTTATTTCCGCCGGAAACTACGTTGCCTGACAATGTGAGCAAACCTGTAAATAAGAAGTATAAAACACCTGGTATATATGAAGATAAAAGAAATGGCAAGTTTATTGTCAATTACATGGGCCATTATTTAGGCCGGTATAAAACCCACAGAGGAGCAGCAAGGGCTTTAACTAATTACAAGAATAGCCTTTTGCTTAAGCCAATGGCTTCTCCGCTATCAATTAATGATTCATACCAGAAGATGGCCAGAGATGCTTTTGTCGCTAAGGCCATTGCAGCCATAGTATTGGTTATGCTGATTCTACTAATCTCAATGAAGGGGTTATATAGCTAATTCTTCCCGGTATATATAATGGAAGGAATTTTATTGTAAAACATTTTCCTTCTATTATATATACATTTAAATTAACAGGCGGCGGCCTGTTTCTAGCTTGATAAATAATATTATTTTGAGGACGGTCTATTATGCCATATTTGCAATATACTTTTGTAACAGGTCGAGTTGTTGAAATTGAGAAAAAGCATAGTGTTAAATATCAATCCGTTTTAAGAACAAGGCAACCCAAAAAACAAGAGACCATAGAAAGTCAAAAAATAATAAACGAAAATAATGCCATAAAGAATCTTCGTAGAATTATTAATACTAATTTTGGCTATAGAGATTTTCATTTGGTGTTAACTTATAGACCGGAAAACAGACCAATCGGCAGGGAAGAAGCAATTAACGAAGTTAAGAACTTTCTTAGGCGGCTTAGAAATATATATCGTAAAGCTGGAATTGCGTTGAAATACATTCTCACCAGCGAATATGGCGAGAAGTCAATACATCATCATCTGGTGGTACCTAACATTAACCCTGCAATGATTCAGAGAGTTTGGACTAACGGAAGAATCAATGTGCAGCCATTAGACAATACTGGCCAATACGAACAGTTGGCCAGCTATTTGATTAAACAAACACGTAAGACATTTCTTGATCCTAATCGTTCCTTGCATAAAAAGAGATGGTGTGGTTCAAGCAATCTTATTCATCCGGAGCCAATCATTGAGATTGTTAAAGCTGATTCATGGCGTGAAGATCCTGTGGCATGGGAAGGCTATAAGATTACTAGGTGCAAGTCCGGTGTAGACGATTTCACCGGCTATCCGTATCAAAGCTATATCATGGTTCAAGAAATAGAGCTTTTCCCGGAGGTAAAACAAATTGAGCTACCGCCCAAAAAACGAAGAAGAAGAAAGAGAAAACAATATAGGCCGATTGTCAGCCAAGAACTCTTCTAAGCAGACCATCAGCCATACTACCTTTGCCTGGATGAACAGAGGGAAGAACATACGACAGAAGATAGCCTCACACAATGAACAGAAGCAATCTGTCATTGACCTATTGCATAGACTATCTCCATGCATGAGCGAAGCTCCTTCCGGTGGTGCCGGTCAAGGCGATAAGATTGGCAATTCCATTGCAAAGATAGACGAACTGAATAATATTCTAACCGCTGAAGTTAAAGAGCTTGGGCAAGTTCTTATCGAGATTAACGCTGTGATTAAGAAAGTTAAGCTGAAGAACAAGGAAACACAGATTGCCCAGGTTATTCTTGAACGCCACTTCTGCCTTGATAAGCCAGAGTGTCAGCTTGAGCATATCGCCTGTAAGATTAACTATAGCTATAGGCAGACCTATAGGCATTACATCATGGGGATGCTAGAAGTCCAGAAGATTCTAAAAAAACAAAAGATAAAGATGTCATAGAATGTCATACTCTTGACGTGTTATACTGTATGCGTGAAAAGAAGGTAAACACGGTCATTAGTGTGCAACATAGCTAATGGCCTTTTCTTATGCCTGAAAGAAGGTGGCACATTGGCCAGAGACTTTGCCGAAAAGTTCTATAACTCCAAGGAATGGCTAAAGTGTAGGGCATCTTATTTGGCTTCGGTAAAAGGTCTCTGTGAAAAGTGTTTTAGGTCAGCATTGATTGTTCATCATAAGATACCTTTGACAGAGGAAAATATCAATGATCCTCAGATTACTTTATCTTTTGACAACCTTCAAGCACTTTGTTTGAATTGTCATAATGAAGTACATGGCTACAAAAGCAAAGAGAAGTCAATCCAGGATGGATACGCTTTCACGGCTGATGGAGACATTATAGCTATCCCCCCTGGTTCACACCCCGGTAGGGCAAAAAATTAAAACCGAGATAGCCCCTTCGCTTAACACACAGGTCAAAAAAATTTACCCCAGTGTATCCGAGGGGCGGCAAGATGGTGATACGAAATGCTCAAGAAGGTTACAAAAAAAAAGAAAACTTCCAATAAGAGCGAAAAAATCGTAACTCAAAAAATAATTGACAAAGAAATTCGCCGACTTAAGAAAATTTACGCAGATTTGCCAAAAAATAAATGTGTTTTAGCCCAAAAATTAATAGAAAATGCTGCTTTTTTATCATACAAGCTTGATGACCTGCGTAAAATAATGCTGGAAAACCCAGATGTAGTCGAGACTTACCAGCACGGTGAAAAACAATCAGGAACTAAGCAAAGTGTATATATGACTAGCTACGAATCCGTATTAACTACTTACGGCAGAGTTATAGCCCAGCTTGATAAGATGCTTCCAGCGCCCAAACCGGTAGCTAAGAAGGCAGATACTGATGAAGAACTCGAAAACTTTATTAACTCAAGATAGTGAATTTAATCCTATCAAGGAATATTGGGAGCAGATTAAACATGGGCTTAAGGTTAGCCGGAAGGTACGGTTAGCATACAAAAAATTAAATAGCGATATGCGTAATAAAAAATGCGTGTGGGCCTACAATCCTAGAAAAGCCCAACACGCTATTTTATTTATCGAAAAGTTTTGCAAGCATTCCAAAGGCAGCAAAGGTGGTCAGCCTTTTATCCTGGAACTGTGGCAAAAAGCTATGGTGGCTGCCATGTTTGGCTTTGTTCACAAAATTGATGGAACAAGGCGCTTTCAGGAAGTCTTTTTTATGGTTGCAAGAAAGAATGGTAAATCTACTTTAGCGGCTGCTATAGGCCTTTATCTACAGATAGCAGACCAAGAGCCAGGTGCCGAGGTATATGCAGTCGCAACTAAAAAAGATCAGGCCAAGATTATTTGGCTGGAAGCCAAACGGATGGTTCTTAAAAGTCCGAAGCTGCTCCAGAAGGATAAGCCGCTAGTGTCTGAGCTTTACGCAGCCAGCAATGAAAGTTATTTTAGGCCTCTTGGTTCAGATTCAGAAACCTTGGACGGCCTTAATGTTCACGGTGTTTTATTTGATGAAATTCACGCCTGGAAGAGCAGAGAACTATACGATGTTGTTAAAGACGGCACTAGCTCCAGAGAGCAACCATTAATTTTGATTACTACAACAGCTGGTACAGTGCGAGATAGCATTTTCGATATTAAGTATGATGAAATGGCACGTATTATAAATGGCTATGAAGATGGACAAGAATTTAACGATAGAGTCTTACCGATAATTTACGAGCTTGATGATAAGTCAGAATGGACTAATCCAGACTGCTGGGCCAAGGCTAATCCGGGACTAGGTACCATTAAAAAAATAGATACTTTAGCCACAAAAGTTAAAGAGGCACAGAGGAATCCACTATTAGTCAAGAATCTGCTGTGCAAAGATTTTAATATTCGTGAGACCAGTATTGATGCCTTCCTGACATTTGCTGAGATACAGAATCCGGCAAAATTCACGATGGAAGAGCTGGAGCCAAAAGTCAAGTATGCTATTGGCGGCGTAGATCTGTCAGAGACTACAGACTTAACGGCTGCAACCTTGATATTCAAGAATGCTCCGGACGGGCCGATGTACAACATGAGTATGTTCTGGATACCGGAGGATGTTTTTGAAAAAAGAGTGTATGAAGATAAGGTGCCATATAACATATGGCGAGACATGGGCCTAATCCGTTTAATACCTGGCAACAAAAACCATCCCAAATTTGTAACTGAATGGTTTAAAGAAATTGTTGATACCTTTGGATTGTATATTACTTGGGTTGGATACGATGCCTGGGGTGCTGAATATTGGGTTGAGGATATGAGCAAATACTTTGGCAGTCAGGCATTGGTGCCGGTTCGCCAAGGCAAACAAACGTTAAGTATCCCGATGAAAGAGCTCAAGGCCGATTTAGCGGCCAAGAAGATTATTTACAACAACAATCCCCTTATGAAATGGTGCATGGCCAACGTTAATGTTGACAGCGATAAGAATGGAAACATCCAGCCGCACAAAGGCAGGAACCAAAGAGCGAGAATAGATGGCTTTGCGGCCCTGCTCAATGCTTATACCATATATCAAAAGCATATGGAGGAATACAACACCGATATTGGAGGTTACTAATATGGGCTTGATTACAAGATTTAAAAATTTATTAACAAACAGGAATAAAAGTCCCACCGAAGTTACTTATCAGCTAATGCGAATTTTAGGTAATGGTACTTGGGCCTGGAACGGTAAGATATACGAATCTGACATGATAAGGTCTATCATAAGGCCCTTCGCTTCTGCTATTGGCAAATTGGAACCCAAGCAAATACGAACAAGCAAGGATGATGTGCTTATTAATCCAGATTTGTACGTTCAATTCCTATTGCAAGAACCTAACCCACTCATGACCGGCCAAAAGTTCCGTGAAAGATTAGCCTGGCAGTACATGCTGAATGGAAATGCTTTTGCGCTGATCGTTCGAGATGTCAACGATTACGCAATACAGATGTATCCAATCAATTCATGTGGCGTTGAAGCAATATACGAGAATGGCAATCTGTTTTTAAGATTCTCTTTGCTCAACGGCAAGCAAGCTACTTATAGCTATAACGATATTATTCATGTACCTTTTGATACCGGAGACAATGAGCTCTTTGGTTCTAGTAATGCTAAGGCACTACTTCCGCTAATGACGGTGGTATCAGCCAGCGATGGAAGTATAGTTAATGCTATTAAAAATTCCGGCATTGTAAAATGGCTGCTCAAATACTCCAGAGGGATGTTATCCCCTGAATTAAAAAAGAGAGCCAAGGAATTCTCCGACAATTTTCTTATCACTCAAACCGGTGAAGATAATATTGGCGTGGCGGCTGTAGGTGCCGATGCTGATGCTATTCAGATAGAACCAAAGGACTACGTGCCAAATGCACTTATCCAGGATAGAACGGCAAAGAGGGTTATGGAGTATTTCAATACCAATGAGAACATTGTTCTAAGCAACTACAATGAGGACCAATGGAACTCATATTTTGAATCCGTGATAGAGCCTTTTTCTCAAGCTTTATCTGAAGAATTTACAAAAAAAGTATTCTCAAGAAGAGAAAGGTCCTTTGGGAACCGGATTATCTTTGATGCCGGAAGCCTAGAGTATGCATCCATGCAAAGTAAATTGAATTTAGTTCAAATGGTTGATAGAGGTTCGTTAACACCTAACGAATGGCGGCGGATTCTTAATCTCGGTCCTATTGAGGGTGGAGATAAGCCTCTACGGCGCAAGGATACTGGTGTAGTAGGAGGTGATAACGATGGACAATCTACAGATTAACGGAACTATTATCCCATCAGACTGGCAAGATTTGTTTGATTGGTTCGGTATGCAAGGAACTAGCCCCAAAAAAGTTAAAAATTATTTAACTGCTGCTAAAGGTGCAGATATCGTTATGGATATCAATAGCCCAGGCGGTTCAGTATATCCAGGACTTGAGATATATTCAATCCTTAAGGATTATCCGGGCAATGTTACAGCTAGGGTAATGAGTATAGCAGCTTCTGCGGCCAGTATGATTATGTGTGGAGGTGATCATGTACTTATCTCTCCCGTTGCACAAGTTATGATTCATAACTGTAGTTGTGACGGTGCAGGCAATTATTTGGACCATGAAAAATTGGCGGCTGAACTTAAAAAGCTTGACCAAGCGTGTGTACAAACATACACCATTAAAACCGGAAAATCCGAAAAAGAGATGCTTGCCTTAATGGCAGACACTACTTTTTTTAATGCTCCGGATGCTGTAAAAATTGGCTTAGCTGATGAAGTAATTGATTTAGAAAAAGAGCCAACAGCTCTTAAAGCGGTGGCTTCCATGGAAACTGGATTTATGTCACCCAAAATGCTTGAAGCGCTGACTAAAATGATGCACGAAGAGCAACAACAAGCTCAGCGTAACAATAAAGAATTGGAATTAGAAAAAGGTTATTTAGATTATTTTGAAATCAAAGGAGGAAAGTAAAAATGAACGAAAAATTGTATTTGGAAAAACGTGACGGCCTTACTAACGACATGAAAAAGGCTTTAGATGCAGGTGACTTGGAGAAAGCGAAGGCTATTCGCCAAAGCATCATTGATTTGGATTCTGCCCAAGATGCTTATAATAAAGAGCTGGCTAATGCTAATGCTCTTGGTGAACCTATCATTGCTAAGGCAGCAGCTCCTCTGGCAGCTCCGTTAATTAATCTTAATGGTGCTCCTACGGCTGATTCAAAAGCTAAGCTTTATGAAAGAGCATTTGCTAAATTTATGCTGAAAAGAAGTCTTGATGATGAAGAAACTGCCGTATTCGATGAAATCAATTCCGCTAAAGATACCATGACTACAGAAACTAATTCAGTTTTAGTTCCTAAGACAATGCTATCCGGTATTTGGAAAGAGATGGAAGAAGCTCATCCCATTTTGTCCGAGTTAGCTAAAACATTTGTCCAAGGAAATATTGATATCCTCATGGAAACTGATAGTGGTGATGCAGCTGAATTTTACGATGAAGCTACGGCTGTAAAAGATGGTACTACTTCTTTTGGTACTTTGAGCTTAACCGGCTATGAATTATCAAGAGCTATTCCTGTATCTTGGAAGCTCAAGATTATGAGCGTTGAAGATTTTTTGCCTTATATTACTGTAAATATTGCTGAGAAGATGGGCGAAGGTTTAGCAACCGCTGTTATTTCCGGCAAAGGTGTGCCTGCTGCTGGCGATAAATCTTTCAAGGCTCAGCCTAAAGGCATTATTACATCTCTAGAGGCTGAAAGTGGAACTCCCCAAATTATTACTTATACCGGTGATTTAACCTATAAGAACATTACGGCCTTTATGTCCAAACTAAAACCTGGATATCTAAATGGCTCCTTTATTTATGCAAATAACGATACCATTTGGAATCAATTAGCCAACATCCTTGATGGTACCGGCCGTCCCATTTTTGTTCCAGATCCTACTGGCAAATTTGTTGGTAGAATTTTTGGCGAAGGTGTATTAGAAGAAGCGGGTATTCCTGCTGGTGGCATTTTGCTTGGCAATGTTAGAAAAGCATATGCAATTAATGTCAACAAAGATGTATCCATGTATTACGAAGATCATATTAAAGATAGATACACTGACTACATGGGCTATGCCATTGTTGATGGTAACACTAAAACAACTAAGGCCTTTTCCTACTTAAAAAAATCAGCTTAACCGTGAGCCCTGAAACAGCTACATTCAGCAAAGCTGCGGCGGCTGATGTAGTGCTTACGGTTGCAGGAGCCACGACAATTACTGCATTAAAGAATGGTACATCTAATGTTAATGCAGCTAACTACACCATCAATGGCTTAGTAGTAACCATTACTAAGGATTATTTAACCGGTTTGGCTAACGGTGATAAGACATTTACAGTGGTTACGGATGCAGGAAGCGTAGTTTCTACTGTTACGGTAGGTGATTAATATGGCGGCTATCACGCTTGAAGCAGTGAAAGTGTACTGCCGCATTGACGGTACAGAAGAAGATGGTATGCTTCAGGACTGCATAGAATCAGCAAATATGATTATCTTGGAGCGCTGCGGCAAAACCAAGAAAATTAATACTGATGGTTCAACAACAGCCATTGAAGAAACTAAACCGTTCCAGCTGGCAGTTATGCAGTTAGTATGTTACTGGTACGATAACAGGGTTGACAGAGCTAACATGGATGCGACAAAGGCCCAATCGCCTTTGCCTCCATCCGTGGATATGCTAGTAGACCACTTTAAGAACAGTGACTTTTATAGTTAAAGATAGTTAAAGGTGGTGTTTCCCGTGATACTTGTTGGCAAACTCGATAAAAGAATTAATTTTTTTGAGAGGTATAAAGTCGCAGAAGATACGGGCTCAGGTCCCAAATACGATTACAAAGATCCTGTACCACGTTGGGGCGAATTTATAACGGACAAATTTGGAAGTGCCGTTATACTTGGAGACGGTGAAGCCGGAGTGATAACTAGAAAGATTTTAGTTCGATCAGGCTTAAATATCGCCAAAGGCTGGAAGGCAAGCTGGAAAGATCATACATTTGTCATCAGAGATGTTGATGATTCCACTCCTGGCCAGCTTACATTAACTGCCGAGGAGATATCACAATGAGCAAAGGTTTTCGTATATATGCCAATATTGATTCAGAGGTTTTTAAAGCAATCAAAAATGTGGATAACTACAATACCAATGCCCAGAAGTCCATTAGAAAAGCGATGGCAGATGGTACCAAGTCAGTATATGATGCGGCATTTTCTAAAGCTCCTCATGGCACAAACAATAAAATAAGGGCTGGGCTGCATTGGAGCTATGACGAGACCAAAAACACCGGTGTAGTCAAATCCAGTGCTCCCCATGGCCACTTATTTGAATTTGGAACAAATGAAAGATTTGTATATCCTACCAGAAGAAAGGCTTTAAAAATGTCTGATGGTAGATATGCTAAAGGTACAGTTTATGCCGGCAGAATTAGGCCAAAGCCGTTTATGAGACCGGCCATAGAACAAGAAAGGCCAAAGATAGAGAGTGAAGTAAAGAAGGTGCTTGAATGATTATAGTCAGAGATATTCCACAGGTTAAATTAAGGGAAGCAGTCTTTGCACTACTTAAAAATAGTCAGACACACGATGTATATGGTGTCGTTCCGGATAAAGCCAAATTGCCATATATGGTCATTGGTGCTACTACTTTTAAACCGGATGCAAGCAAAAATTCTCTAGGCTGGGATGCATCAGTTACAATTCATTGCTGGTCGGCAACTAAAGACATGGCGACCTGCAACGAAATGATGGCAGATGCAGCCAGCATAATTACAGGCCTATATAATACAGCCCAAGTCGATGGCTATCAAATTATCGACTGCGAATTAGATTTAGCGGAAGGCCATGAAGAGGATGAATATTCTTTTCATGGTGTTCTGACTTTTTTATTTAAACTACAAAAGGAGTGATATAAATGGCTTTAACAGCAGCAGTTTTAGCAGCTTTGCCGACAAATCCTGATACTCAGATTGCCGAAGCTGGCAAAGATACGTTGTTAAGTATTAACACTGGCACAGTTGAGGTACCTGTATGGACACTTGTAGGCGGTCAACGCAATTCCCCGGTTAAACAAAGTGCTAACAGTATGGATGGCTCCCATAAGACAAGTGGCGGCTGGTCCCAAGGTATTCCTGGCTTGAAATCTTGGAGCATTGATTATTCCGGATTACAAATTATGGATGATTCCGGCTTGCAAGCATTAGAATACGGTTTTAGAAATAACAAACAGCTCAACGTAAAAATTGAGTATCCCAATAAGAAATACCAAACTGGTTGGGCTTTCATTACTGCCTTCAATCGTGAAAATCCTCATGATGGTATCGCTACAGCCAGTGCTACTTTGACCGGCGTTGGTGCAATATCCGAAATGACCGAACCTAAAGCTTAAGGAGGTTTAGAAAATGAAAGAAGTAACTACCATCCGGCTGAGTAAAGATAAAAAGCTGGATATACGCTTTACTATCAGATTGCTTAACCAGATGGAAAGAGAGATTGGGCAATCTTTGATTAGTATTATAAATGTGCCAAATACCATGCTTAGAAAGATTGATATTGATTTCACCGTAGCTGCTTTACGCAATGGTGTAAGCAATGGCAATCTAACTAGGGAACAGGCCTTGGATAATATTCAAGAGTTCTGCGACAATGGCGGCACCTTAGACGAGTTGAACGGCCTTATTATCAAAGCAATTATTGATACAGGGCTTTTTACTCCGGGGGTAGCGGAACCCGTGGCGGAAACTCCGGCAAAAGTAGAAGTTCTTCCGAAAGAAGTTCTTCCGGAAAAGGAAAAGAAGTAAATAGTATTAAAGAATGGACTGAGGCGGCAGAGCTAACAGCTTACCGCCTCGGTTTAACTCCGACAGAATTTGACAATATGCAACCAAAAGAGCTTTACAAAATGATTGAGGCTCACCAGCTTGAACAAAAAGAGAAGGACTATAGAACTTCTTATTTTTTAAGCTGGGTTATTAATACGCAAGTAAAGAAACCAATATCTACTTCTGATATTTTTGATCCTTTATGGTTAACAACCGAGGATAAGAAACAGAAGGCCTTAGAAGAAAGGCAGCATTTAATTAAAGAATTCGGACTTGAGGTGAAGAAATGAGCACTGTAAGTGATTTACTTATCAAAATAGGAGCTGATTCAAGCGGCCTAACTAAAGAACTTAATAAGAGCAAGCAGTCTCTTGACCAAACCTTTAAGACGGATGTATTCAATCAGTTTAATGCAGCAATGGATGATACTGGCAACAAGATTACTGGACTGATTAGCAGGTTCAATCAGTTTGCAGCATTGGCCGCTACCGGATTTGGTCTTACTAAGATTATTCAAAGTGCCGTTGAAGCCGGGGACAGCATCCACGACTTAAGCGAACGAATGAGAATAAGCTATGGTGAGGCAAGTCAACTGTCTAGGATTTTAAACCTAACAGGAAACGATAGCGGTACTTTTGCCAGTGCTTTTATGCGCCTTGATAAGACACTTACCAGTGGCGAAAAAAGTGCCGCAAAGGCTCTAAATACGCTTGATGCGGTAGGAGTATCATTGCAGGACAGCTCCGGTAAGTTATTACCATTAAACGAACAACTTAAAAATTTAGCCGAAGGTTACAGGAGAGCAACAGAAGCCGGTTATGGCCAAGAGTTTATTATGAACACCCTGGGTGTTAAGGGCCTTGCCCTTGAAAAAACACTTAGGGACTATAACGAAGCGGCGGCCAATGCATCTAGAATTCAAAGCATTGGTTTAGATCCTCAGCAAATGCATGAAATATCTGAAGAATTAAAAGTAATGCAAATGCAGGGAACACAATTATCATATATAGTAGCTTCAATTCTTTTGCCAGTGGCGCAGGAAATATTCCCGTATGTAATTTCTGGACTTGGCGAAGTTTCATCTTTGATGGCCCAGCATAGAGATGAAGTTAACGAAACAGTTAAAACTGTAACTGGTTTATATATAGCTTACAAAAGCTTGCAAGAAATAATGGCACTTCAAAATACCGTTAAAGGCTTCTTAGGAGCAGGAGAAGCAGAATCGGCGGCAGTGGCTATACAAGCTAATGCTGAGGCAGAAGCAACCATAACAGCAGTTAAAGCCGAGGCTACAGCTGCTCAGCAAGAACAAATATTAAGCTTAACGGCTACCCAAGAAGCTGCAATTGAGAAAAGAATTGCAGCAATTGAGAGAGCCGCACAAAAAGAGATAAATACTTATGCTAAAAGTAAAGAATACTTTAAACTTTCAGAAGAAGAGAAAGTTCAAGCAGTTGCAACTAAAAGCGCCCAGATAGAGGCAAGAAATGCAGAAATGGCTGCCAAAATTAGGGCAGATATGACAGCAACATATTTGGCCAATGCTGAACAAGGTGTTGTGGCCAATACCGCTGTGGCAGCTTCTGCTGAAGCTAAAGGCGTTGCTGAAGCTAAAGCAGGTGCCCAGGCAGTAGAAGCTAATACTGCATCTGCGATTTCTGCTCAAGGCGTTACTGCGGCTAATGTTGGAGTAGCTGCATCCGCTGCTACTGCTGGAACTACAGCCGTAGTAAGTGCAGCTTCTACTTCCGGAGCTGTAACCAGCCTAACCAGTATAGTATGGAATTTAGCCGGTGGCTGGATGGGTGTTGCGGCGGCTATCATATATGCTACAGGGCGTTTAGTTGCCTTTCAAATGCAAGAGGAAAAGAAAAAGGCACGTAATACTTACGAAATTGAAGGGCATACTTACTATAAAGAAGAGGATGGAAAAATCTACGAAAATCCTCAAGGATTCACCGAGCAAGGAAGCGGCCTAGATTATCAGACTTATACCGATATAGTCAAAGGGACCAGAAAAGAAGTAACAGATCCTGCCGTAATCGGTGATGTTAACGCCAGGGATAATTCAAGGCATCGTGATGAAATGACAGATGCTGAAAAGGCTATCGAGGATGCCAAGAATGCAGCCCATCTGGATATAGAAAATATCCAAAAGAAGATGGGAGATATTCAAACTAGCACAGATAAAACTACCGGAGCCGTTAAGAGTGCAGAAACTGCAATTAAAACTGTTCAAGTACAGGTACCAATAGGAGAGGCTCTCTATGATGAAGCAACCAATTACATTGGTACCCCTTATCAATTAGGCGGAGCTGGTGCAGATGGCGGTTGGACTTCTACCGACTGTGGGAAATTAGTTAAAGATGTATCTGATATCCTAGGCATATGCATTGGTGGAAATAGAACAGTAGATAAAATTGCAGCATATGCTGACAGTAAAGGTGCTTTAATGCCTTATATACCAGGCGTGGCCAAAAAAGGTGATCTGATTACCATGGACAATGGAAGTCATGATCCTACAAGTCATATTGGCATATCAAATGGCGAGGGTGGCTATATAGCAGCCAATAGCAGTACAGGCGTAGCTGAACATAGCGACTTTAGCGGTTTTACTCCTACCGGGATAATCCGAATGGATGTATTGACTGGTGGAGCTACTGTTACCAGAACACTGGATGCTAATGGCAAGAAATTGGCAGAAACCAGGAATAAAGTCAACCAACTTAAAGATTCATATATTAGCCTGTACGATTCCATGAACCAAAGTATTCTTGGCATTAACGGCAATCAATATGAATCAGATATGGCCAAAGCGGAAAAAGACATTGAGGATAAAAAGAAACAAATATCTAAAATGGCTGCCGGTGGCCTTGATGTTAATCCAATGAATAGCAAGCTTAAGGAATATGCTGATGCCATTAAGTCTCAAGTTACAGACAAATGGGCTCAGCGCTTGAGGGAATTCAAAGTTGAAAATGCCAACATCCTTGCTGAAGTAAACGGTGATTATGTTAATGCGGCCAACGTAGAATATGAAACTACAGTAGAAGGTCTCAAAAAACAAAGAACCGAAAAGCTTAAGAGTATATCTCAATACCAGGATGATATGGAAGCTCAAAAGCAGGTTGATGATTGGTATAACAATAGTGTTCTTAAGGCTGCCCTTGATAAAGATAAAAAAATCAAAGAAAGCCACGATAGACTTATGCAGCAGTTAGCCGAACGTGGTGATGTTCAAGGAGTGGCCAATGAACTTAATAATAATCCACAAGCAGGTATATCTTCCCAGCAATTCTCCGGACAGCAGAAATTAGCTCAGGCTTATGTAGACCTGTGGAACGAAGCTCATATAAGCATAGAAGAGAATTTGGCCAATGCATCAAAAAATATGTATGAAACCTTATCTTCTTCCGTGGCTGATTTTATTAAAGGTACAAAATCAGCGATGGATGTAGTGCATGATTTTGGCAATTTAGTTTTAGATACAATAGCGCAGATAGTAGCTAAAAAGTTTGCGGCTAACATGGTATCTGGCCTGCTTGGTAGTATTATGGGCGGAGGCGGCGGAGGAGCTGGTAGTATTACTATTGCTGGCAGCGATACTGCTTACAATCTTCTTACTAGCGCTAGGCCGTTTGCTTCTGGAGGTATTGTTACAGCTCCAACATTGGGCCTTATTGCCGAAGCCGGTAAATCAGAAGCAGTAATGCCTTTGGATATGCTAGGCAGCATGATTAATTCAAGGGGCAGTGGAGTGCAGGTCAATATTACTAATAATAAATCTGATGCCGATGTTAAGGTAACTTCTGCAAAATACGATGAAGGACTTAATAAAACTATTTTGTCAATAGTTATTAACGGAGCTGCCCAGAATACAGATAATTTTGGTGGCAACCTAAAAGCTGCTTTATTAGGAGGTTAATATGGAATATGTATTTCCTAGCGATTTTCCCGAGCCGAACATAGCGGCGGCAAGCGATTGTGGAGAATCCTTTAAATTTAAGTCAGAAGATGCAGTTGTTAGCACTACAACAGATGCCAATTACAAGCAAACAAGGCCTAGGGCAACCAGAAAGATTAGAACCTGGACATACAGCTGGAATGGTGTATCAAGTGCAGATTTTGCCAAGCTCCAAACTTTTTGGAATTCGGTAGGGCGTTATCAGGCATTTAGCTGGACCAATCCAGAAGATAGCGTTACTTATACAGTACGCTTTTCCCAAGGTTTGGACAAAGAATGGCAAGAGAATTATCCCTATGGATGGCAAGGCACTTTAGTCTTTGAGGAGGCTTAATCATGCGTGTATGGAATATGGCTTATATTCTTGAAAAAAATAAGCTGTCGAGCGATGCTCCATGGTTGGCTCTCCTCAAAATAACTCATAAAAGTTTACCTGAGCCAATCTATTTAGCCAGAAATAATGAAGATGTTACTTGGTATGGACATACATGGACTAGATTTCCAATTGAATTCGGCAATATCACACAGGATGGCAAGGAACAACCAACAATAACTCTTAAAATATCTAATATTGGTGGCTTAGTTGAATCATATATTCAGCAGTACAACGGATTTACTGATGCTGAAATTACGATTTATGTAGTTCATGCTAATCATTTAGACTGCCTGGATGCTGCATTTGAAATAACATACAAATGCGACTTTACTCGTTTTGATCCTCAATGGGTAACATTTGAATTGACCGCCGAGCATGACATGAATTACAGATTTCCACCAAACACGTACATGAAAGATTTTTGCCCATTCAAATTTAAAAGTATTCAGTGTGGCTATGCAGGAAGCGAGACTTCCTGCAATGGGACACTGGCACAATGTAAAATTCCTTCACGCTTTGGCGGTGAACCAGGAGTAGATAGCGGCAGTTAGGAGTTAATCATGAATTATCAAAAATTTGTTGGCATACCATTTAAAGATGGCGGCAGGGATATGAACGGTGTAGATTGCTGGGGACTTGTAAAGCTTATGTATAAGGAACTAGGCATTGACCTTCCAGAATTCTACATTGGTGCGATGCAAACTCTCAAAATTGAAAATGCTTTAAAAAGTAACGAAAAAAATTGGACTAAACTAAGTGAGCCGGAAGCTCCTTGTTTAGTCCTTCTTAATATATCATGTGGCGTATGGGCTGACCATGTAGGCTTCTATATTGGCCATGGAAAATTTTTGCATTGCTATCGTCATACCGGAGTTTGCATTGATAGATTATCACATTGGAAAAGCAGAATTATAGGATTTTATAAGCCGGGGTGGATTAAATGATTAAGATGGCTGTTATTCCTAACCCTTTCGAGCCGTATTTTAAAAGACTGGAAGATAAGGAATACATAAGCATTAAAAACTTAAAAGCATATTATCCGGAAGGCGAGCTATTTATTATTAATGGCGAAATCATAGACAATCCGGAAAGTTACATTCCTGCTGATTTTACCGTAGTTATAGTAACAGCAAAAGTACAGGGTGGCGGCATTGGTAAATTTCTTGGATTCGTTGCGATGGTAGCAGTTATGGTTTATGCCGGAGCTGTTGCCGGCGGCGCATGGTCGTCTTGGGCAGGAGCAGCCTTTAAAGCTGGTCATTTAGGAGCAGTTTTAGCTGGAGCCGCAGTTGCTACAATAGGCGGTATGGTAGTTAATTCTATATTTCCGCAACAAACAGCAACACTTGCCGAATCAGAAAATAGTAGCCCTACATACGGATGGGACGTTCCGGCTCCGGCTAATGCGGAGGGAAACGTTGTAGGAATGACCTACGGCGAATGCATACCGCAAGCGCAGGTGTTAACTCAGCACGTAGAAACCTGCAACGGCAAACAGTATTTATGCTTGCTGCTTTGTGGTGGCCAAGGTCCTATAGACAGCATTTCCAACATCAGGATTGGCAATAATGCAATCGGCAATTATAGCGATGTTCAGATAGAAACAAGACTAGGTACCAATGAACAGACTCCTATAAGCTTCTTTAACAACAATCCTATTGATCAGTACGTTAGCCTGGAGCTGGACACCAGTTCTCCTTTGATTCAAACAACTACTTCCAAGAGTGCTACATCCTTAGAAGTTACCATGACTTGGCCCGGTGGCTTGTACAAGATTAACGATGATGGTAACTATGAAAATACAACAGTAAAAATGTTACTGGAATATCGTGTAGCTGGTACAAGCGCTTGGACAACTTGGCTTAATACATGGAATGTTACCAACAATACGAATAGCGAGCTTAACCAGTCAGTAAGAATATCCGGATTAGCGGCTGCACAGTATGAAGTAAGAGTTACCTTGATAGAAAGAGATACCAGCAGCAGGGCTGCCACAATTACAAGATGGACATTATTGACTACTTACGATAATGGTGCTTATAGCCGTCCGGGCAAAGTCTTAGTAGGTTTACGAATACTAGCTACTAATCAGCTTTCTGGTGGTGTGCCAAGTATTAACTGGCGGCAGCGTAAAGATACTGTTTGGGTATGGAACCCATATAACAGATGTTATGAACGTAGAAGCGCTGATAATCCAATCTGGGCAGCTTATGATATCCTTCACAGATGCGATAGGCTTTTGAATATTAATACTGGTGGTTATGAATTTGTTGTTAATGGCTGTGCAGTCTCCCGGTTAACAAAGTATTGGGACCAGTGGGTAACGGCGGCTGCTTATTCTGACGGCCTAGTAAATAACCAGAATGGCGAACAAGAGAAGCGGTTCATGTTTGATGTTTTTTATGATACATCCCAAAAGAAGATAGCGGCGGCTCAAAAGGCTGCCAAGGTTGGCCATGCCACAATCCTTAAGCATGGTAACGATTTGGGCATCGTAGTTGATATGCCTGGTGACATAACTCAGATATTTGGAGAGGGCAGAACTACGGCTGAAAGCGTTTCCGGATTTTTCACTGGCAGCGATGAACGTGCTAGAGTTCTGGAAATAACTTATAACGATAAGAACGATGACTATAAGAATACCAGGTTCTTATGTCGGAGTAACAATTGGTTGGAAGATGATAGAGAGAATGATCCTACTCCTTTAAGCCTGTTTGGCGTGGCAAGAAGGAGCCAGGCATGGCGTGAAGGAATAAAGGCTATTCTAACTAATCAGCTTCAGCTACAATATGTTGAATTCAAGGCCGATGTAGATGCCTTACGGTCTGAATTTGGAGACATAATCGGCTGGAACCACAGGGCAAACAGGATAGGCATTGAATCAGGAAGGGTAGTAAGCGCTGATGCAAGTTCCGTTAAGCTTGATAAAAATATCGATTTTAGCAGTGGAAAAACTTATGAAATATGGATTCAAAAGTCAGACGATACATTAGTTCATAAGACTTTCGCCGGAACAGATGTAACAACGGATACAATAAGCGTTAGCTTAGCTACAAGCGAGATACCTGCTCAATACGATAACTATGCTCTTGGCCTTGTTGATGCGGCCGTGAAGCCTTTTAGAATCGTTAATATCGGTATCAGTCAAGATCAGCTATGTAGTATTAAATGCTGCGAATACAATGCGGCAGTGTATGCTGATTCAGATATTGATTATTCTCAATTCCCGGTTAAAAACTATACAGAAACAATTGTTTTGCAAGCTCCAATTAATTTGGCTCTTAAGGAACTGAATTATGTAAGAGCAGATATGACACATATTCACACAATTATAGTCAGCTGGTCGCTTCCACGTGGAGCGAGAGCTGACCATTTTAATGTTCAGCTATCTGAAAATGGTAATAGCTGGACCACCGTAGGGAGCACGGAAGCCTTTAAGCTGGATATTAACGGCTTGAATCCTCCCAGAACCTATTATGTAAGAGTGTGCTCTGTCTTAGACGGAATGATTAGTAGCTATAGTATGGCAGTAATTGCTATGACAGGAGCAGATGAACTTCCTCCGGATATAACCGGTTTGCACCATGAGCTATTAGCTGATGGAACACGGCGTTTCTGGTGGGATTTTGTGTATCCTACGCCTAATGATATTGCCGGTTTTAAGCTCAAATACATTCCAAATGGTGTAGGTACCTGGGATACGGCACTTCCATTGAACAGTGGCTTAGTTACAGCCCAACCTTTTGAAACGGCAATGCTTCGCCAAGGCATGGCAAGCGTACTTATTAAAGCAGTAGATAATACAGGCCAAGAAAGTAAGAACGCTGCCGTTCTATCCGTTAACTTGGGTGATGTTTTAAAGGACAATATTTTGTTTGAAAAAGATATGTCTGATAACAGCTGGGCTGATGTTGATACTGATGGCTATATAGATCCTGAAACGCACGTTCTTAAATCCCAGGAATCGGCGGCAATGTGGGATAGTCCCGAAGCTCCTATGTGGACTACTCCTGAAGATGCTATTTGGTCAACTAACTATAAATCATTCTCATGTAGCTTTACCTTTACGGCCATAGCATCCGGTAACTTATGGGTAGATTTAGTGCTGGATGGACCGGCAAAAGTAACTTATACCGTAAACGGTCAGGAATATCCTTATACACAAAAAGTTACAGTAAAGGCCGGGGACAGCTTAATAGTTACAATTACGGCTTTTGCTGGGACACAACAGGTGATTCTTAGCAAAGCGGTTATATACATAGATGTTCCGGATGTAGTGGAGCATTTGGATAATGTTGTTGTGCCTGTTGATGGTGTGGAGCTTCCTCTTAAAACTCCTCATTATTACACTACTGCCGTGAGAATTGATGCTGTCGAAAATAATGCAATAGTTTGGCCCAAGATAGTTACTAGGAATCCTTGTGTAATTAAGCTATATAACTCAAGCGGTGCCTATGTAGCTGGTACCATAGACTGTACTTGGCAAGGGTTTATAAAGGAGTTGACATCATGAGCTATACATTAACTCAATTCGTTAAGATGACGGATGAGTATAAACAATATAAATCTGCTGTTACACCAACACAGATGCATCAGATTATTGAGCTATTAAGCAATAATAATGCTGCTTTGGAGTGTTTGGCCAAAGACTTATGGCAACCGACAGTTACGCTAAAACCTAATCAGATCATAGAATCACCCAATATGCCTGAAAACGTAGTAGCCAAGGTAACGGTTGCCGGGACTACGGGTACTACCGAGCCTTCTTGGCCAACATTAGGCAGCAGCGTTACAGATGGCAGTGTTACTTATCTAATGGTTGGTAAGACCGGCCATGAGATAGCAACGGCGGCAGAGGCTACAGCCGGAACAAACAATACCAAGATAATGACACCTTCCCTGGTCAAGTCAGTGCTTCCCACTAAAGTTAGCCAGCTGGAGAATGATAGTAACTTTCAAAATGGCGCCGGTTCAGTAGCTTATGCTACTAATGCCGGTACAGCTGGTAATGCTAGCGCCCTTGGCGGCATTGGTCCCTCCGGATACTTACAGCTATCTAACGGATATGTAACCTCTGGAACTTTTATATTAGCTAGGGTAAATACTACAACTGATGGAGGAAGGTTATTATTTCAAAAAGCGGATGGAAATCCTGATATGTTTATTGATGCCTATTATACAAATTTTAGATTTGTATATAATGGCAGAGTACAATTTCAAATTAACGGAAATGCAAGCGGAAAAAGTAATCTTGTTTATTTTGGGGACTATAATTCTGCTGCTAATGGTTACACCCGTTTAAATAACGGTTTTCTTCTCCAGTGGGGATATTCCAGTGTGCAGCACACTACTTATCCAGTTACATTCTCCAATGTGCTTCAAGTTTATTCTCAATATGCTGGTACTAATCGTGACTACACCGCTAACAGCGAAACTAGACCAATTAATATAGCTAATTCTGGCTTTGATATTGAGCAAAG